>BNJU01000914.1_pt1 | contig 208315 bp, 271 predicted proteins | sample 8539281 | NCBI WGS metagenome assembly BNJU01 (sample SAMD00202456, study PRJDB9452) | human saliva metagenome | isolation source: human saliva | place: Japan | reverse complement strand
GGAAGTTACGTATTGCTTGGAAGGATTGAATATGAATTGAAGCTATCGTTGAAAACAAAGAAGATATAAATAGAAGGTGGAGCAAACACATTATTATAAAGCAAAAAGGTTAGAGAACTGAAAAATCCTCTAACCTTTTTCATATTTTTATTTAAATAACTTTTTATCGTAACCAAGTTCTTTCAAGTTCTCCTTGCAATACTACTTCTCCAGCATATTTATAACACAGGACAAAATAAAATTTCTCATCTTTACTGTCTTTATGAGTATCAAATTTTAAATCCATTCTCTTTTCTCTTTGCAAAATTTTCTTCAACATATCTCATCATTTTTCTCCCAAACTTTTGCTTTTCTTTGTATTTATTTGAAGTTGCTACTTATGAATACTAATATGTTGGAATTGAAGCATTCCATTTTGCACATCTATATTTTCACATCTTCATCAATTCCTTTCTACTCAAACAAGCAGTAGATACAACTTTTTATGATACTCCAAACACAAAGGTCTATTCCCAAATGTTCATCAATATCTTTAAACTTGGGACATATTGGTCTTCAAGCTATCGATCTACTCCAGTCATAAGCGAATGACCCTCAAGATATATTTCTAAAATACTTTTCAATCTGACTCATTAGCCATTCTAAATGTCAAAACTTCATATTTTAAATTTAAAGAAATAAAAAGGAAAATAAATATGCTGACTACAAAAATACAAAATATAATTCGACAAAAATTTAGTATTAACTCAAAATCGAATCAAAACATATCCATATAAGAAATCAAATTCAAGATTTATAATATTCAACATTTTTAAAATATTTCTTATGAAATTTATTTGAAATTGTATAATCTATAGATCATAATTTAACCATATCCAAAAGCAAACTAACCAATACTAAAACAATAAGTAAAATATAATTCCAGTAGAGGTTTAAAAACCAGCCCAAACATAAACATATATACCTATTAATTTAAAATAAATTGATACACCTTATTTTTGTAAATGAATCATTACTTTATTTTAACTCCCATATATTTATAATCTCCAACAGAATTTCCATTATCTCCACACTACTCAAGTTTTGAAATTTTCCATTTTCTAGCAATATAAAGGAATTAATATAAAATGAAGATTTATCAGACATTATTACCTTTGAACTGCAATAAGTAATTTTCCACTGTCGAACCCTTTTCAACTTCTCCACCCCATTTATCAGGATAAGTGCAATTAACTCAATAAACTCATCAACAGTAAATCTTTCATTAGTATTATGCCAATCAATTATAAGCTTCTCTCATTAAAAAATAATTTCCAAAGCATTTTGACTTAAAACCATATCAAAAATTTATAAACATCGAACATATTTACTCCTTTTTCTCATAATAATTTTATTAAATTTATATACGATATTATACTTAAAATAAAAATGAAAATTCAAATTAGTTTGAATATAGTTCTTTTTATAAATTAAATTTATATTTTAGTTTAATATTTTGTACAAAATTATCTGAAATATATATATAAATAATTTTGATTTTATTCGACATGATACAATATACTGTAAACTACAATGCCAGTATATAAAATATATCTCTATAGAAAGGAGCTAAACAATGGAAGAAATAAAATCAACAGTTGATGAAGCAATTGAATACTCTTCTTTTTGCAAGGTGATAAGTGGGTCATAATAAAAGATCATTATTAAAAATCATGAAAAGAAGTTAGTGTAAATTTGATAACAATTTTATTTTTAGAGTCGAATTTTTCGGTGGCATACCTTTAATCGAGATACTTTTATCACTTATGAACCAACTATGAACATACTAAATATCTGCTAGTTATTATATGAATTCGGGAAAATAACAGCAGATGAATGTTCTTCCTTAGATAAAAATGAGATATCAGTATTTATAGCTCAAATTAAAAATTAAACATTTTTAACATCAATGATAGGTATTAATGCACATTCATTATTATAATCCTGATGAATTGTTATCGTCGTATGTATAGGGTTTTTGGAGTAATGGAAAACGTCATTATCCTTTCTTTACAGATTGCATTTATCCCAGTTTAGAGTGTAATTTTAAGATGTAAGTTCTGCTTTATGAAAGATAAACTGTTAAAGCGTGATAAAAGTGCTGATGAAAAATATTAAAAGTTTAATTAAATTAATAAGAGAGGCAGATGAAAGTGGAGTGATGTCTTTTCTCATACTAGGAGGAGAACCTTTCTCTTTTGGCGATATTCTTAGATTGTTTTGAAGAATGTGAAAAGAAAGATAAGAAACATCAGTAACCACAAATGGAACTCTTATCAGTAATGATGCTTTAGAATTTCTTAAAAAGTGATTATATTATTCCTGTAATATCTTTACAATCTGTAAATGATAAGGAATTAATGGGAATAGATTCTAATAAAATTATAAAAACTTTTGGATTTGCTTTTTCAGTAATAGTGTGCAATTTGCTGCAAATACAGTATACTTTAACCAAAGTTACAAAGATTTAGAAAACATGCTTATTTTTAGAAAAATACAATATTAAAATTTACAGATTGCTGTATTTGTTAAAACTAAAAGTAAATATAATTTGTAAAAGAAGATTTTTAAAAATAAAAATTTGAAAGAAGATCTTTTATAAATTTATTGTTAAAAATAATTTAAAAATAAACTTAAAAGATAGAGGGTTGTATGTTGTATTTTTGCATATGATTATTTAGCATATACATGATATAAAAGTTTCAATATACAAAAATTAGAATATGGATGTGAAGTTGGTCAAACAAAGTTAGAAATTCTGAGTAATGGTGTGATTTCTGGGTGTCCTGCACTATACATTTAGATAAAACACAAATAATGTTTTTAAAAACAATAAAAATATGTATGGAATAACAATAAAGATTTAGAGTATTATAGAAATTTAAAAACAGCATCCTCGTTGTGATAATTGTAAATTAAACCTTGTAATGGAGGATGTCCTGCTGGAAAGAATAAAACAGCACGTTGAATATAGAAAACAGAGAGATGATAGATGTCAGTTTTAGAATATAAATTTCTTAAAATAAATAATACTAATAAATTTAAAGTTTATTTAATTACTTTCATTTCATTTTATTTTATTCTATTCTCCAATAATTTTTATTTTATAAAATTTTGGAATAGACATATCTCGTAAATAGGTATTATCTAGTAACCAGTATAAGTAATATAATTTTTGAAATTCTTTTGACTGTTTGCAGATAAAAATCTCCGAAATTAAGTGTATGCATCGGTTCTGTTATGATAACTTCTCTCTAGTCGGATTATTTTTCAGTACGAGTTTTTCCAATTTTTAATATGTGCAATTTTTATGGCTGTTGGAGATGCTGGAAATGTCCGGAGCAAATAGTGTTTTGTTAATGAACTTACTTGAAAGAGAAGAAGAAGGTTTGAAATTTCATCAATATCAAGTGGAATTTCAAAACATTCCGGTGGACTCATAATAGGCTTTTTATATACAATATCAATATACGACTTCCATTTTAATTTGATGGTTTTATCAATATTGAATTTATTTTGTATCTATCGATATCTGAGAAACATATAAATACTGAAAAGAGTTCAAATAGAAAATGTAAATTTTTAAAACTGCTATTTTTAAAAACAAGTTTTCATATTTCTAATATTATTACTTATCATATTTTCCATACCGCAAGTTGCAATTTTATTTTTCCTGAGTATCTGGACTTTTCAAAATAAATTCAAAATATATCGGAATTATGTATATGATTGCAAATATAATTGAGTATTCGAAACAAATTTCATCAAATTTATTTATATATAATCCCATGGTAAAACTTAAATACTGTTTTATTTTTAATGATTTCTACATTTGTGGATGTGGATTTCTAGTAATGTTTCCATGTATGCAATATATAGATTTATAACAGGCTACTTTTACTTACTGTTTTTCAATGTATATAACTCAAAAACTGATTTTACACTAAATCTACAATATTATCAATAAAAATGTAATTGTACAACTGCATTTATACTAAGCGATCCGTTAGTTACATTTATAATAAAGGAATTCGAATGTGCAAGTTATTGTTTTGCTTTTCATTTCTATAACAGTAATATTTTTGATTGTATTATTTTATAAAACAGGCGCACCGAAAAGAAACACTTTTTGAAAAGAAACCTGCTTAAACATTTCGACAACTCGAGAATAAAAATTTAAAAACTGTTTCATCAGTTTTATATTTCGACTTTATGAAAAAGTCGAAGAGTTTTTACTCTTCAACTTTAGTTGTTATCATCCATTCATTGGGATGATTTTTGTTTGGCTATTATTCATTCTCCCAGTACGAGATGTACTATGGTACCCTTCGACGTTTAAGAGCTTTCGCTGTCGAAACTCGCCATTTGTTTCACAAATGAGTTTTACATCTGATTCTACGACGCAATCACAGATTGCTGTTAGGTCATTAACTTCTGTGTTGAACTCAGACTTTCTATTAAGTCATCTCAACCATCATCGTTTATTTAATTTTGCTGTTAAGATCTGAGCTTTCACTTTATACTTACTAAAACATCACTCTTTCGAGTGATTTTTGATTTGTTTTGGCTGTTTTCATTCTCCCAATACGAGATGTATCAGTACCCCTTCGACGTCAGAGCTTAACTTCTGTGTTCGGGATGGGAACAGGTGTATCCTCTTAGCAATTACAGCCATACTTTTTGTTTAATTTTGCTGTTAAGCCTGAGCTTTCACTGTCGAAACTTGCCATTTGCTTCACAAATGGAGTTTCTTAGCATCTGACCTACGACGCAATCCTCAGATTGCTGTTAGGTCATTAACTCTGTGTTCGGATGGGAACAGGTGTATCTTCTTAGCCATCTACAGCCATACTTTTTTTGTTTAATTTTTCTTTTCTTTCATATATTTCGTTTGAAACCCTCACAACCAAAGAGTATATATTTCTGGTCAAGCTTTTCGATTTATTAGTATCAGTTAGCTTTGATGTTGCCACCTTTACACCTCTGACCCATCTACGACATTTTCTGTATCGAATCTCTTGCATTGCTGCAACAGGAAATCTCATCTTGAGGGGGCTGTCAGCTTAGATGCCTTCAGCACTTATCCCTTCCAGACTTAGCTATTCAGCATCACTTACTGGCATGATAACTGATACACCAGCGGGTCTGTCCATCCCGGTCCTCTCGTACTAAGGACAGCTCCTCTCAAATTTCCTTCTGCCCACGATGGATAGACTGAACTGTCTCACGACGTTCTGAACCCAGCTCGCGTGCCTCTTTATCGGCGAACAGCCCAACCCTTGGGACCCTACTCCAGCCCCAGGATGAGACGCAGCGACATCGAGGTGCCAAACCTCCCGTCGATGTGAACTCTTGGGAGATAAGCCTGTTATCCCGGGGTAGCTTTTTATCCGTTGAGTCGATGGCCCTTCCACTCGGTACCACCGCATCACTAAGTCCCTAGTTTCCATCTGCTCCACTTGTTGGTGTCGCAGTTAAGCTCCCTTTTGCCTTTGCACTCTTTTGAATGATTTCCTTCCATTCTGAGGGGAACCTTTGAACGCCTCCGTTCACTCTTTAGGAGGCGACCGCCCAGCTCAAACTGCCCAACTGACAGTGTCCTTATACTCTGCTCGAGTATCAAGTTAGAAATTTAGTATCAAAAGAGTGGTATCCCAAATATTGACTCCACGAAAACTGGCGCTCTCGCTTCTTTGTCTCCCACCTATCCTGTACATTTAATACCAAATTCCAATGCCAGCCTACAGTAAAGCTCCACGGGGTCTTTCCGTCCTATCGTGGGTAAGTCGCATCTTTCACGACTACTACACTCACCGATCCTTGTTGAGACAGTGCCCAAATCACACCTTTCGTGCGGGTCGGAACTTACCCTGACAAGGAATTTCGCTACCTTAGGACCGTTATAGTTACGGCTGCCGTTTACTGGGGCTTAAGTTCTATGCTTCGATTGCTCTTACATTTCCCTTAACCTTCCAGCACCGGGCAGGGTGTCAGCCCTCATACTTCATCTTTCGATTTAGCAGAGACTTGTGTTTTTTTGGTAAACAGTTGCTTGAGCCTATTCTCTGCGACCACTCTATGCTCCATACGCAAGTATCTCACATCTAATGGTACCTTCTCCCGAAGTTACGGGGTCATTTTGACGAGTTCCTAACAAAGGTTCTTCCGCGCGTCTTAGGATTCTCTCCTTGCCTACCTGTGTCGGTTTTGGTACGGGTATCTTCTCACCAATAGTACCTTTTCTTGGCAGTTTGGAATCTGTTGCTTCACTACTTATTTTTCGCTCCCATCGCATCTCTCGATATTAAGAATAGGATTTGCCTCATTCTCTCACCCTACTTGCTTAGACGTGCTCTACCATTCACACGCTCAACATATCCTCCCTGCGTCAGTACATCTCTCAAACATTCAAAGATAGTACAGGAATCTCAACCTGTTGTCCATCGCTTACGCTTTTCAGCCTGGGCTTAGGTCCCGACTTACCCTGAGAGGACGAGGTCTTCCTCAGGAACCTTTAGGCTTTGACGGGAGGATTCTCACCCTCCTTTTCGCCACTCATGCCAGCATCTCCTTCTGTAAAGTCCACTTCGTCTTCCAACTTAGCTTCACCCCTTGCACAATGCTCCTCACCACTCAATTTAATTAGTCCACAGCTTCGGTATTAGATTTTAGCCCTGTTCATTTTCGGGCGCTCTACCACTCTGACCAGTGAGCTATTACGCACTTTTAAATGTATGGCTGCTTCTAGCCAACATCCTGGTTGTCTGAGTAGTAAAAACATCCTTTACCACTTAATCTATATTTAGGACCTTAGCTGGTGGTCTGGGCTCTTCCCTTTCGACTATGAAGCTTTATCCCACATAGTCTGACTCCCAATCATCATTTATCAGGTATTCGCAGTTTGATAACTTTCGGTAATGTCTAACACCCTTCACGGTATTCAGTGTGCTCTACCCCTGTAAACTAAATTGAGGCTAGCCCTAAAGCTATTTCTGAGGAGAAACCAGTATCTCCAAGTTCGATTGGCTTTTTCACCCTATCCACAAGTCATCCGATAGCTTTTAAACGCTCACCCGGTCTCGGTCCTCCATGAAATTTTACTTTCACTTCAACCTGCCCATGGATGGGATCACCTGGGTTTCGGGTCTATGGCATACGACTAATTTCGCCCTATTCAGACCTCGGTTTCCTACGGCCCGTAACTTCATTACTTAACCTTGCCGCACACCATAACCTCGCTGGCCTGTTCTACAAAAAGTACGATATCATCTCTCTTAAGACTCTATCTGCTTGTAGGCATAAGGTTTCAGGTTCTATTTCACTCCCCTCCCGGGGTTCTTTTTCACCTTTCCTCACGGTACTATTCTCTCATCGGTCACTGAGTAGTATGTAGTCTTTAGGGGGTGGTCCCCATGTTCACACAGGATTTCTCGTGTCCCATGCTACTCTTTTTAAAGTCAGATTCAGTTAGATTTCGCCCTACAAGACTTTCACTTTTCTTGGTCGATCTTCCCAGACCATTCAACTATCCTTCTTCTTCCTTAACTTAATTTGGGCTCTTTCCATTTCGCCTCGCCGCTACTTTGAAAATCGAATTTTTCTTCTTTTCGTCTGGCTACTTAGATGTTTCAGTTCACTAACTTTTCCCTCTTGTTGCTATGTATTCACAACAAGATACTTGAGGTTTGCTCAAGGGTTTCCTCATTCGGACATTCCCTGATCAATGGATATTTGCTCCTCCCTGAGACTTTCGCAGCTTGTCACGTCCTTCTGGCTCTCAGTGCCAAGGCATTCACCTTAGTGCCTTGGTCGCTTGACCAGAAATATGTTTCTAATTGTCAGGTTTCTTGGTGGAGATGAGGAGATTCTGAACTCCTGACCCCTGCTTTGCAAGGCAGGTGCTCTCCCAACTGAGCTACACCCCAAAATGTTTTTGCGATAGTATAATGGGGGTCTTGCGTCCCTTTCCCTATACTATCATTTTGGTATTCTCTTTTAGTTAGTTCTTACAGCTTTTTGGTTATTGAACCAAAAACAGTGATAAAAACTAGAATTTTACGAACTGTCGTTCTTAGTACTCCTTAGAAAGGAGGAGCGATCCAGCTCGCACCTTCCGATACGGCTACCTTGTTACGACTTCACCCCAGTCATTAACCCTAACCGACGCCTTCTCTGCGGCTAGATCGGCGGCTGGGCAGCTAACTCCGCAGGTGTGACGGGCGGTGTGTACAAGACCCGGAACGCATTCACCGCGACATCTCTGATTCGCGATTACTAGCAACTCCGACTTCATGTAGGCGAGTTGCAGCCTACAATCCGAACTGAGATTGGTTTTGAGTTTTGCTTAACATCACTGTTCAGCTTCTCGTTGTACCAACCATTGTGGCACGTGTAGCCCAAGACATAAAGGGCATGATGATTTGACGTCATCCTCACCTTCCTCCGATTTGTCATCGGCAGTCTCTCCAGAGTCCCCATCATTATACGCTGGTAACTGAAGATAAGGTTGCGCTCGTTGCGGGACTCTAACCCAACATCTCACGACACGAGCTGACGACAACCATGCACCACCTGTATAGCTGTCCCTGAGGGACTTATCAATTTCTCAATAACTCAACTATATGTCAAGCCTTGGTAAGGTTCTTCGCGTTGCTTCGAATTAAACCACATGCTCCGCTGCTTGTGCGGGTCCCCGTCACCCTCTTTGAGTTTCAGTGTTGCCACCGTACTCCCCAGGCGGAATGCTTAATGTGTAACTTCGGCACCGAGATTTGACTCCCAACACCCAGCATTCATCGTTTACGGCGACTACCAGGGTATCTAATCCTGTTTGCTCCCCACGCTTTCGTACCTGAGCGTCAGTAAAGTCCAGAAAGTCGCCTTCGCCACCGGTATTCCTCCTAATATCTACGCACTTTCACCGCTACACTAGGAATTCCACTTTCCTCTCCTTCACTCAAGTCTTCCAGTTTCAAGTGCTAATGAGGTTAAGCCTCACGCTCACACCTGACTTAAAAACCGCCTACGTACCCTTTACGCCCAATAATTCCGGACAACGCTCGCCCCATACGTATTACCGCGGCTGCTGGCACGTATTTAGCCGGGGCTTCCTCATGATACCGTCATTATCTTCCTCAGGACAGAGCTTTACGATTCGAAAACCTTCTTCGCTCACGCGGCGTCGCTGCATCAGGGTTCCCCCATTGTGCAATATTCCCCACTGCTGCCTCCTGTAGGAGTTTGGACCGTGTCTCAGTTCAATGTGGCCCGTTCATCCTCTCAGACCGGCTACTGATCGTTGCCTTTAGGCCTTTTCACCCTTCCAACTAGCTAATCAGACGCTAGGTCCATCTTACACCGATAAATCTTTTACCTCCAAAACATGTGTCTTAGTGGTCTCATGCGGTATTAATCGTCGTTTCCAACGGCTATCCCCCTGTGTAAGGTAGGTTGCTCACGTGTTACTCACCCGTTCGCCACTTTCATTTCATTTCCGTCCCCGAAGGGCTTCTACAAAAATCACGTTCGACTTGCATGTGTTAAGCACGCTGCCAGCGTTCGTCCTGAGCCAGGATCAAACTCTCTATTAAAAGTTCGTCTGCTCTCGCTGACTTTTTGTTACACCTAAATTATTGTTTTTCTTTGTACTCTCAAAGTTTTTATCACTGTTTACTTTTCTTGGTTCATGTCACTTTTGTTGCGACCATAATATTATATCACTTTTGTTTTTGTCTGTCAACACTTTTTATCTTTTTATGCTTTCAAACTTCTTTTTGATATTATTATTATATCACTTCTTAAGTGCCTTAACATTATATCAGCCTTTTTCCTTTCAGTCAATACCTAGATTTTTAATATCTTTTGTTCTTTATTATAATAATTAAATAATTTTTTTCATAAGAACCTTGTTGTTATCATATAAAAATCGGAAAGTTTTTCTTTCCGATTTTTCTATTAATCCCAATTTAATGTTCTTGACACTGCTTTTTCCAGCCTTTAGTTTTTCAACTCTAATTTCTTCCGACATCTTAGGCTCAATACCAAGTTTCCAAATTTTCTTTATTTCATCTGTACTTTTTCCAAAATCCAACTGCAAGTCCAGCAAGAAATGCACAACCCATTGCAGTAGTTTCTAAAACTTCAGGTCTTGTAACCTCTGCATTTAACATATCAGATTGGAATTGTAACAAAAATCCATTTGCACTTGCTCCACCATCAACTTTTTAAATTTTTGTATTTTTTTATATTTGTATCTTCTTCAATACAATTAAAGACATCCACACATTGATAAGTTATAGATTCAAGCATTGCACGAATTATATGTTCTCTTTTAGTTCCTCTGGTAAGTCCGAATATAGCTCCTTTAGCATTCATATCCCAATAAGGTGCTCCAAGACCTGTAAATGCAGGAACAATATAGACACCGTCAGTATCATCTACCAAATTTGCATACTGTTCAGATAAGCTTGCTTCATAAAGCAGTTTTAACTCATCTCTAAGCCATTGTATTCCAGCTCCTGCAATAAAGATACTTCCCTCTAAGGCATATGTAACTTCGCCATTTAATCCCCAAGCTATTGCAGTCAATAGTCCGTTTTTGGATTTTAAAACTTTTTTCCTATATTCATTAAAAAGAAAAGCACCCGTTCCGTAAGTTATTTTTAGCTTCAGCTTTTTCGAAACAATTTTTGTCCAAAAAGTGCAGATTGTTGATCTCCAATTACAGAAGAAATAGAATTTTAGCTCCTCCAAATGTATATTCATCAGTATAACCATATATTTTCGCTTGAGTATCTAACTTCGGGTAAGATGGATTTTGGAATATTTAAAATTTTTAAAATGTCTTCATCCCATTGTAAAGTATTTATATTAAATAACATTGTCCTTGAAGCATTTGAGTAGTCAGTTATATGCACTTTTCCTCTTGTCAAATTCCAAACTATCCAAGTATCTACAGTTCCGAATAGTAATTCTCCTTTTTCAGCCTTTTCTCTTGCTCCCTCAACATTATCTAATATCCATTTTATTTTTGTTGCGGAAAAATAGCATCAAGTTTTAGTCCTGTTTTTCAAAAATCAAGCTCTCATATCCATCTTTTCTTATTTGTTCACAAATTTCTGCAGTTCTTCTACATTGCCAAACAATTGCATTATATATTGGCTTTCCTGTTGACTTCTCCCAGATAATTGTAGTTTCTCTTTGATTTGTAATTCCAATTGCCTTTACTTCAGTAGGCCTTACAAAATTTCTTTCCAAAACCTCTCTACAAACTCCAGATTGGGTTCCCCAAATATCCATCGCATCATGTTCAACCCATCCTGCTTTTTGGAAAAAATTTGTCTAAATTCCTTTTGTGATACACCTTTTTATATTTCCACTATGGTCAAACAAAATAGCTCTTGAACTTGTGGTTCCTTGATCTAATGCCAAAATATATCCGTCCATAAAACCTCCTAAGCTCTTATATCCATACTTAGTATCCATTTGTGATTAGTTAGTGCAAGAACATATTGCAATGTAAAAATCACTGCAATTGAAAGAAGCAAAAAGACACTCGTATAATATCCTCTAATATTTGGATAAATAAGCTCATATACATAAGTAAAAATTATAATAGGAATTGAGTAGGCGTATTTATATAAAGTCTTATTTACTCCCTTTCCTTTCTTAATTGATATATTTTTGTAAAGTAAGTCTAAAAATGTCGCAAATTCTACAAAAAGCTTACGGACAAATAAGCCACAATCAAACGTAAGATAGTGTCAAAGTTTAAGAAATTAGAAATTAATGCCCCCAAATTATTTCGTATATAAAGAATATTAAAAAGAAAGTTCCAACATAAATCAAACTGCTCCATGTTTTAATCTTTAAAACATCTTTTCTAGAAAAATCCATTTATAAAAAGGTGATTTAATATATTTTGTCTTGAAAAATGAAAGTTAAAAAGCTTGCACCTAAAATAGTCATAAAAAACGTCAGTACTTAAGTCAATGTTAAGGCCTAAAAGTCTTATGAAGAATAAAAAAATACAAACTCACACAAAACGGAAAATAAAATTCCGATTAAAAAGTCTGAGATAATAATTTTAAAGAAAAATATCAATCCTTTTTCAATTTAATGACCTCCTTCAGACATTGTAATCGCCTCATAAATTTCCTTTAAAGGAAACACTTCTGCCTCCATTTTCCCTAATTTCATCTTCGTCTTTTGCTAAAATATAAGCTACTTTCAATTTGGAGAACTTTTTAACATCTCTTACTACCAAAAACATTCTTTTTCCTTTGTAATATCACCCATTACTTCGGATGAAGCAGAGATAGAATAAAGCAGTTTTTCAAGTTTTTCCCTACTTTCATAAAAGCACAACTTTTTATCTTTAATAATAATTATATAGTCTAAATAGTCAAAAAGTAATTTACATTTTTACTATGAATAATAGGGGTATAACCATTTTCGTCTATAATTCCCCATTAAAAACATCACTTAATTTTCTAATATCTAAACTTGAAAGTCCAATTTCCGGCTTATTAAAAAGAAGATATTTCTTTTTCCATACAAATTGTAACTAGAGTCTTAAAAATAGTACAATTTTGAAAATTTTCCTCAACCTTTAAACTTTTTATCAAGCTCAAGTTTAAAAGACCTACATAATTCAAAAGGCATACAAAAGGTCAAACTCACGATTAAAATCTGATATAGATTTTAGAACCTGTCTTAGAGTATATCCGTTGTAAAAATCCATTTTTGGACACATATAAATCAAATCTCTTGCATCTTCAGGAGCTTTTCCATCAATTAAAACAGTCCCATCATCTTTGAAAAGTATAATTACATAAGATGTTAAAAATAGTTGTTCCACCAGAATTAATTCTACCTAAAATTCCATAGGTTTTTCCTTCTTTAATCTCTAAATTAAAATCTTCAATTGCAACAAATTTTGCCATAATTTTTCTTTTTAAATTCTTAATTTCAATCATTTATATTTCCTCTATAATATCTAAAAATAATACTCTAACAACCTTTGCTGACTCCAAAACAAAAGTTCCAAAGTCACAATCAGCCTCTTCATTTGCATTATCAGATATTGAACGTAAAGCTAAATATCTAACATGGTTTAAAATGACAAGTATGCACAATGGAACAACTTTCCATTTCACAACAAAGAGAATTAAAATTTTCTTTTATCCTATCTTTAATTTCTTTTTGCTACAAAAATATCTCCTGTCGCAATAATTCCCTTTAAAAATTCTGTTTTCGGGAAGAACTTTTTTTAGCCTTTTCATAAGAAATCTCTAATAATTTTTGTCAGCGATAAATTTTTACATCTCGAAGAGCCGGAATTTGTCCCATTACATAACCGGCTTCAGTACAATCAAAATCGTGATAAAAATATTCCGTTCCTATAACTAAGTCGCTAATTTTTACTCTTTCATCAGTAGAGCCTGCAACACCTATATTTATAATAATCCCAGGAGAAAAGTTGTCAATCATACATTGAGTATAAATTGCAGAATTCACCTTACCAACCCCACAAATACCAAGCACAACTTCCTTATTAGAAATATTTGCAAGATAAAAAGTAAAACAACCTCTTGTAACTTTTTGTTTCAATTTTATCTATAATTTCCATCAGCTCTTCATCAAGAGCACTTATAATACCTATCATACAACTACCCCATTTAGATTTTTAATTAATTTTTCAATACTTCCTACATTAATTGTAACATATTTTTTTAAAAAATTTAAAAATTTTAAAACTTTTTATTTTTAAATTTAATTTAAGGTTTCTATGGCAAAAATATGTATCCTATCCATGAGAAATAAATATTTTTAAAATTAGATTTACTTTAAAAGCAAATCTAATTAATCATAATCTCCTAAATAATCCCCAAGAAAATAACGAGAGTATGATAACTCAAGGCTTACAGCCTATTTAACCACAGCCCTTTTTGATAATTTTTAGGCTTGGTATAAAATTATAAGTAATAAGAACCCTCGCCCTCCTCGATGCTTTGCATCGGGTGGGTGCTCAGGAACCTTGTTGCTTCATCAATAAAAATTGATTAAAATTAGGCTTACTTATTTTTGAAAAAACCTAATTTTAATCACATTTTTACTTTTTAACAAATAAAAACAGAATAATTTGATTCTTTTTCATAAATTTTCCTAAAGGAATTATGATGTAATAAATCTATCTTTCCATACCGTATAGAGTTCTTTATCTTTTTTTATTACATCATAGTTCTTTTTATTACTTTTCATACTATTATACCATAACTAATGATTATAAAAAGGTTATTTTTAATAATTTATGAATTTTTGATAAATCTTTAAAATTTTGTAAATTATAATAATAAAAATAACCTATTTTTTTATTAATTAACACTTTTTAAAGCTAATGAATTTATGATATTATTATATTGTACTTATTAAACACATCCTTTCTGGTTTTGTGATTACTACTATTTTAGGATATTTTTAATAAGTGCAATTTTTGTTTTCTACAAATTAAAAGGCTGAGGATCTTTTACTCCCCAACCTTAGTTACTAAACTATAAAAAAAGTGTGGAATATCATCCCACACTTTTATATAAAATTATCTATTTATCAACATCTGGAGATTCTTTAGTTAACTCAATTTCGGAATTTCTAAATGGTGCTTTTCCTTCTTGAGGTGATGAAATATCATATTTCTTAACTCTGTATTTACAAATGCCTTTGTAGTATGTGAAAAACAAAGGAACTACTATAGCTTCATCATTAATTAGATATTTACTCAAATCAGCATAATGTTGTTTTCTAACCTCTGGGTCAGTATTATCAAGACTTACGATACTAGCTAAAAAGTTTATCCAATTCTGGAGAAGTAAATCTTTGGAAGTTAAATTGTTCATGTTTACCATAGAAACCACTTGGATCGGGGATTTGAACCAGTACTCCATCCACCCATATACATATCTATATCAGAATCATCAGCTTTTAGTTTATCATAGAATGAGTTAAATTCTATAAGTCTTCCAGTAGTAAGTTCAACATCTAAACCAATTTTTCCATTGTTGGATAAGGAATGAAACTGTAGGTTCTTGAGTTGCACCACCTTGCATTGCAGCAAACTTGATTTTTAAAGGTTTACCATTTTATCTTCTCTAATACCATCGCCATTAGTATCCTTGTATCCCGCTTCATCAAGAAGTTTTTAGCTTCTTCTATATTATATTTAATTCCTTGATAGTCTTTATTATAAATTGTAGAGAAAATTGGTGGAATTATTTGATATAGAGGAATACTTAAATTACCTTGTAATTTCTTGTTTATAGTATCTCTATCAACAGCCATCGCCATTGCTTTTTCTTAAATTCTTATCAGCCATTTTTTTGCATTAGGATCGGTACAACTTCCTTCTTTTCATTATCATATTTTCCCAATTTAAATCCTAAATAACTATAACCACCATAGTAATTAGTAACAATCTTACCATTCTTTAGAGCTTTAAATTTTTCATATAAATCAGAACTGAATGAATCAATGATATCAAACTCCCCTGATTTTGCTGCAGCAACAACTGCTGCAGATGGAATCATTTTAATTTCCAATCTTTGAACTTTAGGTTTACCAAAAGCATAATATGGATTAGCTTCTGCGATAACTTGTTGTCCAGGAACTATTTCATAATTACATAAGCTCCACATGATAATGGATGTTTTCTTGTAGCATCATGAGATTCTTGTTCTTTAACAGGAATATCTTTATATACATGGTCTGGAACCGGATTGTAAGGTATTCCTCGCCCTCAGTAAATTGAGTGATCAAATTCTTAAAAGTAATTTCTAAATGTTTATCATCTAGTACTTTAACTCCGGAAACAGTATCAGATTTTTCCATCATGATACTCTTTCATACCTACAACATTAAGGTAATCAGTACCAAAACGAACACCCTCATAATCTTTATGTCCAATAATTAGATAATATCTTAAAAAGTCCTTAGCAGTAACAGGAACCCCGTCACTCCAAGTTGCTTTTTCGTGAATTGTAATTATAGCTTTCTTTTCTTTTGGTTTGAATTCGACTTTACCTAAAACCTGTAGATCCTAATTTTTGATCAGGGTCTCCATCGAAAAAAATCCTCCCATTCCAACCCAATTCATGATAGTTGAATCAAAATTATCTTGAGAAAAGGCTTCATGGGAATACTCCTTTAAAAACGGATTCACCAATTATACCAACTTTTTAAAGTCCCTTTTTCAATAGCTTTTCCTTCATTTTCAACTACTGGATTTACAGTAAATCCAGAATCTTCTTTTTAGCACTGTCTTTGTCCTTCTTAGCTCCACAGCCTGAAAGAATCATCAAACCAGCTAAAGCTAAAGCTGTTAACTTTGACGCTTTTTCATTTTAAGTCCTCCTCGAGAAAAAAATATTATTTTTTTCAAGATAAATCGTTTTCTAATCGGTGTGCCATAAGAGATAATTTTAACACCCGCATTATAGATGAGATGAACTCAATCCCCAAGAAACATATCTTATCTTTACAATTAGGATTATAGCATAACAAAGTACAAAATAAAAGGTTTTTGATAAATTAAAAATAAACATATTAATCAATCGATATATAACTTTATCACTTGAATAATTCATTCAGTTTTTATTTTAAGCAAAAAAATATAATAAGATAAAACGGCTTATTTTCAATCTCGAAAATATTTTTATAAATTTTTAATTATTTTAATTAAAAAATATTTATTTTTGGAAAAAGTTATATTTTTAATATTTTATACATTTTTGCAATTTCAATCACATTTTGCTTTTACTAAAAGGCAAAAAGAAACCACTCTCATGTTTCTTAATGCTAATTTTATACATTTACTATTCCTATTTAATAGGTGCATCAGCGGTTAATTCAACATCAAATAGACTAAAGTTAGAACCTGAGTTATATCCCATTTCTTAACTCTGTTATTTACAGTAACTATAGATTTTTCTAAATAAAGTAGGTACTACTGGTACATTTTCAAACATATAGTTTGCAAAATTCTGTATGCTTTTTGCTCTGTATTCTTTATCAACAGCTTCATAAGAATTAATCTTATCCAAAATCGCATCTAATTCCGGAGTTGCAAAATCTCGGGAAGTTAAAGAAGCTTTTCTTCCATAAAGTCCTGTAGGGTTAGGATTGTATCCTGTTCCCCATGCAGCTTGGTAAATATCTATTTCAGGGTCATCAGCTTTTACTTTATCATAGAATGAGTTAAATTCTATAAGTCTTCCGGTAGTAAGTTCAACATCCAATCCGATTTTTCCATTGTTGAATATAGTAATTGGCTATAGGTTCAGCAATAGCTCCCCCTGACATTGAAGCAAATTTAATTTTGAACGGTTTACCATTTTTATCTTCTCTAATACCATCACCATTAGTATCTTTATAGCCTGCTTCATCAAGAAGTTTTTTGGCTTTGTCAATATTTAGTGTATATCCTTTTAATGAATCATCATAGTATTCTTTAAATGCAGGAATCATAAGTTGTGCTGCATTCCTCCTTAAACCTTGATAGAATTTTTCTCCAACTTGGTCATTATCAATGGCATAAGCCATAGCTTGACGCAATTTCACATCTGCCATTTTTGCATTAGGATCCATTACAGCTTCTTTCTTTTTAGTATCCCATTTGCCAAGTTTAAATCCTATATAAGTATATGATAATTCGTCTTTAACAGCTATTTGAACATTCTTTAAAGCTTTTTAACTTTGCTGTAAAGGTCTGAATTTAAACTAACGGTTAAATCATATTCACCTGATTGTAAAGCAGCAACGATTTGTGCTGATGGAACTATCTTCCAAACAACAGTTTTTAACTTTTGGTTGACCCTATAGTAATGTGGGTTAGCTTCAAAAACAACTTGTTGTCCCGGAATTACTTCTTTAATATAGTAAGGTCCAGAGATAATGGATTCTTTCTAGTGATATCATGAGCTTGTTGTTCCTTAACGGGAATATCTTTTTAATTTATGACTTGGAACTGGTTCAGAAGGAATACCGCCTCCCCAAAGAATACTAGGATTAAATTTCTTAAAGTGAATTTCAAACTCTTATCACTTAAAGTTTTAAACCCTGAAATTTCCTTACTTTCCTCTTTATTATATTCTTCATACCAACTACATTTCTCATATCTCCATCAAAACGAACTCCTGTATAGTCCTTATGAGCAACTATTTTTATAATATTCTAAGAAGTCTGCAGAAGTTACTGGAGTTCCATCATTCCATGTATATTTTTCATGAATAGTTACAATCACTTTCTTTTCTTCTGGCTTGAATTCAATATCAGCTCCACCTCCGTTTACTAATCTGTAATTTTTCATCAACGTTGAATGTACCATTTGTGGAATATACCAAAATTTCCATATCTGAGTCTACCATCCGCGAATGCTTGATGGAAAATTCCAGTAAACGGAGAATCACTTATGAAAGCAACCTTAAGTGTTGCATTTTCAACTGAGTCCTTTATTCTCAATAATCATATTGTCCTGAATACCTACTTTTTCTTTTTGCCTTTTTCAGTATTACCGCAACCTGATAATAAAAGTACCGTTGCTAAACTCAAGGTAACAATTTTTGATAATTTTTCATAATAAAATCCCCTTTATGTATTTACACAATATTTTTATTGTGTATTTGGTGAATAATTACGTTAATAATAATTCACTGCATTGTGTTATATAAAAGATATAAATTTAGAAGTGTAATCCACTTCTTTACTTACATCCTTATTAACTTTTACCATATTATACTATATAATAAATATTTTTTTGCAATACTTTTTAATAAAGTTTGTATATTTCTTTTTATTTTTATTTTAATAATTAAATAAAAATATAGTAAATATTTAGTAACGCATTATTTTTTTAAAAACTTTAACAAAGTTGTTGATAAAAAATGCAGATAAACAAAAAGTCTATCTGCATTTTTTTACAATTATTTAACTTCTTTTAAATCAGATATCTTATCCAAAATTTCCTTTAATTAGAGAATTATCCATTAGAGTTCTAAATATTTTTCACTATCAATATTTATTATTTTTCTTGGAGTTTTTATTTTTGTTAGACTCATTTATTACAAAAACTTTTTCTTCTCCATTAACTTTATATTTAACTACAATTTCTCCTGAACTTGGCATTCCTTCAAGTATAACTTTTTGCACCTGTAATGTTCAAATCCGTAGTTAAGGAGTTTAAGTCAACTTCAACAAAGTCTTTGACATTTTTGTATCTACATTAACAGTAGTATCATAATCTTTGCTTTTATTTTCTTCTACCTGCATCAATAATTTTTCGATTTTTTTCAGTAGTGTAATTCAAAGTTTTTAAGTGAGTATTTGAATTTCAATTTTTTCATCATTTACATCTTTAATCGTGAATTCGTTAAATTGATTAAGTATGGTCCTAATAGGACTTCCAGAAAATAAATTTTTATCGTAAGCACTGTAAGTCAACTCCTTTTTCAGTAAATCATTTTTCGCTTCCCTTTACTGTTCCTCATAATTTCAATAGAATTTTTAACTTCTATAACTATTTTAGTTTTATCTTCCTTTTTGAAGGCTTTATAAAGGAATATGACAATTTATTATATATTACAGAGTTTTCAATCATTTTTCCCTACATAATCAAATCTTGAATTTTTCGTTATCAATTCTTTTTGGTTATAATATCAATTTTATTTTCATTTTTCATCAAATTTTGCCTCATTTTTCAAAGTATTTATCTTTGTAAGTTACAGTTATACGATTATATTCATCTTGACTTTTCTTTATTTCTACATTGTAACCCTCATATCTGTTTAAGTCTAAATATTTTATTTTCTTTTTCGGTTTTTAAAATTTCTTTAGAGCTATAAGTCAATTTTTTTATCAATTTCTTCATCAACTCTCCTTTGAACTTCACAAACCATTTTGTAAGAACCTGTAAAACCGACAACTATTAGAGAAAAAGAAAAATATTGACAATACTTTCAGTTTAAAAATATTTACCTTTTCATATTCGTCCTCCTTTGTTTTTTTCGTCCATAAACTCTTGAGTACATAAATTTTATTTTTATCCAGTCATTATATTTTTAAAACTAATCTATATATGAGTATTGAATAGTATTTAATTAAAATACTCATAGCTATGAAAAAGTCCCATAGCAAGCATTATTGGAAAGATTATCCATAATATGCTAAGTGATATGATGATAATGCTGTTAGAGTAATCGGAGTTAATGTAATAGCAAGTCCCTACTCCAAAAATGGTAATTCCTATAAACAAAAACCATATTCCTCCCAAAATTATTAGCATTATTGCAAAAGAATAGAGAAATTATTATTAGGAAAAACATTCCATTTGAAAAGAGGAATATTAAAATCAAATTAAGAATAGCCATGAAAAAAGCTAAATTTAATCCAATATTAAAAATATCACTAGTTCCTCTAAACATCAATACTAAATAGAATATCATAAATAAAATATTAGTAAATGTTAAAATTTTTCCTCCTTTGACTGTAATCCTTTATTAGTTCTAACTAGAAAGGACATTGAAATGATATATACACCTAATATTTCTGTAATTCCCTGTTAAAACCCTAAGACCTACAGATACTTCTATAACTGAAAATATAGCAAGAAACATAAATGCAAAAATTCCATATTTTTCAATAACCTTATCACATCTATTTTCCATATTTCAATTTCTCCATGAATATCTGTCTGATAAATTCTTTTCAAACCATTTATCAAATTTTGGGCTAATTTTGATAAAATTCCTTGTTTATTTAAAACAGTTTTTCTTCAGATCTAAAGATCACTGAACAATTATTTTTGGAGAACCAAGTTCTAAAATAATCTCTTGCTCAGTTTTTTTCCGTCTAATTTACCATTTAAAAATATTCTTCATAATCTCTTAAAATATCTAAACTCTCTTCTTCTGAATAATATTTTTAAAAGATAATCTTTTAAGACATCCAAATATTCTACCTTATTCATCATTTTCACCTCTCTTTAAGATACTATCCATCCCATTTTTTAACTTTTCCCACGCTTCCACCTGATTATCATAATATCCCATTCCGGAAGTGGTAATTCTATAATACTTTCTTGCAGGACCTTCGTTTGACTCAACGATATAAGTTTCAAAAAAGCCCTCTTTACTTAATCGCCTGAGAATCGGATATATAGTGCCTTCACTTACTTCAATGGATTTTGAAATATTTTGAACAATTTCATATCCATACATATCTCTGTCCATTAAAAAGCTTAAGACACAGAGATCCAACAGACCTTTTTTAATTTGTGTATCCATTTTTACCTCCTTTTCTAGTTGTTTGTTCTATATCGAATTTATTATATTCATTATTTTTTATTATCTTATATATATCATACCACAGTACTATACATTACACAATACTTTTTAATGTATTTTCTATTATTTTTGAAATTTTTATAATTTTTATAATTTTTATAATTTTTCTTTATTGTGCTTAAACTTATGTTGATTTTATTTAAAAATTAATGATAGAATTGTATCAATAGAATACTCATATAAAAAGATTCAACTTTAATGTTATGACTTAAAAATTAGAAAAATATTTTAATATAATTTCTTTTTAAACTTAATTTAAGGTTTTTAGAATAAAAATAGATACGTTGGTACAGGAATATAAAGTTCATGTTTATATTTAAATTTGTCTAAATAGACAAATAAGTTAGTAAAACTTTGATTAATATATAATCAATCAGCATTGAGGTGTTATAATGAAACTTTTTGAATATCCCAACTGTACAACTTGTAAAAGGGCAAAAAAGTTCTTAAAGGAAAATGGAATTGAGTTTAAGGAAATCAGCCTTAAAGACAAAACTCCAACTAAAGCTCAAATCAAAAGCTGTTCAAGGTAGCATGGGAATTAAGAGGCTTTTTCAATACAAGCGGTAAGACTTATAGAGATTTGAATTTAAAAAGAAAATTTCGAAAAATCTTTCTGTTGATGAAGCTATTAAATTATTAGCAAATGACGGTTCTCTTGTAAAAGACCTGTCTTAATTGACGAAGAAAAATAAGATTTTTCTTATCGGTTTTAAAGAAAAAGACTGGAATGTTTTACTCAAAAAAATGATTTTTTATTAAGGAGAAAAATGGAGCAACAATATTCATTAATTGAAATTTATCCTTCTTATGATAGTGATGAATTTCAAAAACGATTTCAAAAAATAGATTGTTTTATTAACTGATTTAGAAAAAGATTAATTTAGAAGATAGTATTGACTGCATAAAAGCTGTTATAAAGATTTTAGAAGAAGTTAATACTACAATTTATAGGATTTATTCATTTATAGAACTTAATCAGGCAATAAACACTACTGATGAAAAAAACAACTTATTATAGCAATAATTTTGAATGCTAAACTTTCAAATTATGCAAAAACTTTACAAAAATAGACAAATTTTTAGGTTCTATCACTGTTGATATTACAAAGGATGAATATTTAAAGAACTATGAATTCTTCTTTAAGAATAAAAAGAGCTTTAAAACATGTATTGCCAGAAGATATAGAAGAAGTTATCGCAAAATGAAACTTTCAAGCTCAAACGCTTGGGAATTTATGTTTAATTTCTTAACATCAAAGGCATCAATAGAATTTTAAAGGCGAAGAAAAACTTCTATGAAATTAGAAACTTAGCTTATTCCTCTGATGCGAATGTAAGAAAAAGAAGCTTTTTACAGTGAATTGAAACTTTATGACAGCATAAAGGATTCAATCGCATTTTCTTTAAATAATATAAACAAGAAGTGAATACAACTTCAAAGATGAGAGGTTTTGAAACTGTTTTGATGAGTCTTTTAGAAAATGCAAGATTAAAGAGAGAAACTTTGACTGCTCTTTTGGTCAGTATTGACGACTACCTCACCACATTTTAGAAGATATTTTAAGCATAAAGCTAAACTTCTAGGATATGACGGTGGATTAAAATTCTACGACTTATTTGCAAGTATCGGAGAAAGCGACAGAACTTTCACAGTTGAAGTAGCTCAAGAATTTTTATTGAAACATTTTGCAACTTTTTCAGACGATATGGTAAAAATGGTTAAAGAAGCTTTTGATAAAAATTATATTGACTACTTCCCTAAAAAAGGAAAAGTTGGTGGAGCTTTCTGTAGCAATCTTCCATTTATAAAACAATCAAGAGTAATGATGAATTTTGACGGAAGTCTTTCTTCTGTTTTAACTCTTGCCCATGAATTAGGTCATGCTTATCATGGACTTCATGTTGAAAATCACCTACCTTTAAATTGGGATTATCCAATGCCAGTTGCTGAAACAGCATCGATTTTCAACGAAAATTTAATTATGTCTGCAGCATTAAATGAAGCATCAGAAAAAGACAGAATTACTTTAATGGAATCTCAAATTTCTGACTGTGCTCAAATAACTGTTGACATCTATTCAAGATTCTTATTTGAAAAAGAAGTTTTTGAAAGAAAAACTTGATCACTTTTATGATGAGTGAAGAATTAGAAGAAATGATGAGAAACGCTCAAAAAGAAACTTATGGAGACGGACTTGATCCTAAAACTTACCATCCATTTATGTGGACTTGCAAACCACATTACTATTCAGCTGGTTTCTCATACTATAACTACCCTTACTCATTTGGGCGGACTTTTTCAAGAGGGACTTTATGCAATCTACAGAGAAAATCCAAAATGGATTTGTAGAAAAAAATATCAAGAACTTTTAGAAGCAACTACAATTAATACTTGTGAAGACGTTGCAAAAGTTATGAATATTGATTTAACTAAGAAAGATTTCTGATAAAATCTTGAAAGCATAAAAGAGGAAATTGATGAATTTATAGAATTAACAAGTAAATAGTTAAAATATATGGCGATTTTTTAATCGTCATTTTTTATTACGAAGCAAGAAGGTTTCCTGGTTCCTCCCTGATGCGAAGCATCATGGAAAGGTAAGGTTGTTATTATGAAAAAAATTAAATAAATGTTGCCATATCTTTACCTTAAAAATATTGACAATAAACGTCCCCTATGTTATCCTAAAGTTGATAAAAATTTTTATATAAAAATGAATGAAAAATCAAATTAACAAGAATGGCGGTGCTTTTATGAAATTTAAAAAAACTATTTATTTGTTTATTTGTATTTTCTCTATTTTTAACTTCCTGTTCCAATAAAACAACTAATGAATCTAGTTCAAATGCAGAAGACAATAGAGAGATGAAAAACAAGCTATTGAAAATGTCGATTTTGAAGAAGAGATAAAAAGGTTGAAATTCCAAAAACGCCACTGATTTTTCGTTTTTAAATTATAATCCTGATAATAATAAACTTTATTTTGCATATACGAGTGAAGGCAATATTTTTATGCCTCAAAAATTTAAAAGATGAAAATATTGATATAATTTATGAAATAACCGGTAACGAAAAAGGAAAATATGTATACTATTGCAAAAGACGGTGTTATTGAGAAACTTTGTATATAGTAAAGGTTAATAACAAAACATTGCAAAATAATGCTACATATACTGTAGGCAAAAAGACTCTTATGAATATAATTTTATTGTAGTGGATAAAAATAAAAATGTTCAAAAATATTTTAATGAAGATAAAGCTGAAATTTCCGGTGATTATCAAGTATATAACAAAGTTCCTTCCATTGCAGTTGACGGGCGTAATTTAATATTAACTTGTGAGAATAATGTTGGAAAAAGATACTCTTAAATCCTATATCCTTAGATTTAATGTTGATGATGCGAGTTTGAGATTACTTAAAGAAGAAGAACTGAATATTAAAAATAATAAAAATATCCGGTAATTATATTATGTTTGCAGGTGGAGTTGGAAACGAGATATACTACCAAGTTGTAAATTACCAAAATGATGATAAAATGGAAAAAGGTTCAGCAGATGTTTATAAATTAATTTCAGAAGATGAATCTAAAAAAGTTTTAGAGCTAGATAAGATTAAAACTCCAGAAAATGTAAAAAATAGGAAATTATTATTTGTTTCAGGCGATGATAAACTGTTATTTACAAGCGACTATGTAGCAAAAATCAGCAAAAATACAATACAGGAAAGTATTTAATTTAGAGAATATGGAAAGCACAGAAATTCCAGATGTTACAGGTGGAGATGATTTAACAGATGCCTACAAAAATAAATAATTTATATTTGTTAGATAATAAAAACAATATCTATGTTTTATAATGATGAAGGAAAATTATTATTTCAAAAATCTTATGAAAACAAAGAAAAATAGTTTCTAAAATTTCCGTAACTAATGACTGCATCTCTTATGTGGTTAAAGAAAATAAAAGATTCAAAAGAAGCAGAACTTCATATTCTTAAGCTTAAAACAAAATAAAATTAACAACATACAAAAAGGACATTTCAAACGAAATGTCCTTTTAAAATTGCACTGAATATTATATTTTTAATTTTCTCTAACCCGTTTGGAATTATAATTTCTTTTAGTAATTTTTCCTCTTCCTTAATTCTAATATACATTACAAAAATGTATAGAGGAGAAAATTACTAAAAGCCATATAAAAGCATGACAAAGTAATGCAAGTCCTGTCAATTCAGGTAAAATATTTAAAAATAATTAGGATGTTTTATATTTTTGAATAACCAGTGATTGACAAATTTATGATCCTTTAAAATCATAAGTTTCACTGTCCAAATATCTTTTTAGCAATCTTGTAACTGTATAGAGCATAAAGATTGAAAAAACTATTAAAACAAAACCAAGAAAAACTGATTTTATCAAATTTTGGCTTTCTAATAATCGCCTCAATAAAACAGAATAAATAAAATAATATATGTAAGATAGTAATTCTCTAGAATTTTCTACCCCATATTCTCTCCCGCCATCTTTTTAGTATTTTTTCTCGTTTTTAATTGAAATCTTAAGAAAAAAATAATCTAATAATAAAAACAGCTATAACAATAGCATAAAATCATATAACCTCATATTACCCCAAATAATTGTTACATAATATTCAATGCAATCAAAAATATTTTAACATAAAATTAGACTTTTTACCATAATTTCAATACCTTTTTCTTTCACAAAAATAGAGCCCAAAAGACTCTATTTATATTTTTTAGTTTCTTTTTGCAATTCCCGTGTAGTCATTGAGAATACATCTAAAAATATTGTCAATTTCTTCTTCAGTCATAATTTTTCTGAAATTAGAACTGCCTTTTACAGGTAAATTTTTGTTCAATAGCCTTATGAATAACTTCAACTGATTTTTCATATCCAATATGTGGAGCGAAAGCTGTTACAATTCCATAGCTATTGTGAACCATATTTTTAGTTCTTTCTACATTTGCAGTAATTCCCAAAATACAGTTATGAACAAATGTATTTGCTGCTCTACCAATTGTTTCAACTGATTCAAATAAGTTATAGAAAATAACCGGTTCAAAAGCATTAAGTTCAAGTTGTCCTGCTTCTGCAGCCATTGTAACTGCAACATCATTACCTACACAGTTAAAAGCGACTTGAGATACAACTTCAGGAATTACAGGATTTACTTTTCCCGGCATGATTGAGCTTCCAGCTTGTCTTGCGGGTAAATTGATTTCTGCAAATCCACAAGTTGGACCTGAGGACATAAGTCTTAAGTCATTAGCTATTTTAGACATACTAATTGCACAGCTCTTTACAGACCTGAAACGTGAACAAAAACGTCAATGTTTTGCGTTCCGTCAATTAAGTCTTCTGCTTGTACTAATTCCATATCTGTAACTTGAGCGAGATTTTTTACAATCTTATCCATATAACTTACATCAGCATTAAGTCCTGTACCGATTGCAGTTGCTCCCATATTTACAGTTTTTAAAACTGTACATGCAGTTTTGAATAGTCTAATATTTCTAGCATAACTGTTGAATAAGCTCTAAATTCTTGTCCAAGTCTAATAGGAATAGCATCTTGCATTTGAGTTCTTCCATTTTTATAACATCATCAAATTCTTCAGCCTTTGAAATTAAAGCATTTTTCTAATTCTTTTAAGCTTTCAATTGTTTCACCTAAAAAGTCTGATAAGAGCAATTTTACCACTTGTTGGATAAACGTCATTTGTAGATTGTCCCATATTTACATCATCATTAGGATGTATTATTGAATAATCTCCAAGTTTTTCCTCCTAAATGTTCAATAGCAATATTTGCAATTACTTCATTGGCATTCATATTATGACTTGTTCCTGCTCCTCCTTGAATTGGGTCAACAATGAATCGATCTAAATATCTTCCCAGATAATTTCATCACAAGCATAAACTATTGCATCCTTTTTCTTTTTCGCTTAAAACTCCAGCTTCAAAGTTTGTAATAGCACGTTTCTTAATTTCAGCAACTGATTTAATCATTTCAGGATTTGTTTTTTTCTTCTTGTAATCTTGAAATTTTCTGTTGCTCTTTTGAGTGTGAATTATAATAAGCTATTTTCCGGAATTAAACTTTCTCCAATACAATCATGTTCAACTCTGTATCCTTGTTTTGCTTCCATAATATTTTCTTTTACCTCCTTTATATAAAAATATTTTTAAACCATTTTTTTAGGGTCAACAATTTTCATCAAATTCTGACTCTGTTAAATAACTGAAATGTAAACTGCTTCTTTTTAATGTTATATTTTTCCTTAAAAAGCATATTTTTGCACATTGACTTGCCTTTATCATATCCAATATATGGATTAAGTGAAGTAACAAGCATTAAAGATTCATTCAAATATTTATTTACAACTTCTTTATTAACCTTTATTCCCTTTACACAGTTTTTAACAAAAGATTCCATTGCATCTGAAAAGTAAATTTACAGATTCAACAAAACCATGAATAATAACTGGCATATAAACATTAAGCTCAAAATTCCCTTGAGATGCACAAAAACCTATAGTAGTATCATTTCTAAAACCTCTTGCACAAACCATTGTCAAGGCTTCTATTTGAGTAGGATTTACCACCCGGCATAATTGAACTACCTGGTTCATTTGCAGGAATTTCAATCTCTGAAAAACCACAACGTGGTCCACAAGCTAAAAATCTTATATCATTTCCTATCTTGATTAAATCCATTGCAAGTGCCTTAATAGCTCCATGAGAAACTACAACAGCATCTTTCATTGTCAAAGAATGGAAGAAATTTTCAGCAGGTTTAAAGTCTTTTTCCTGTAATTTTTTGAAACATATTTTGCAACAATGTTCTTAAAGTTTTTCTCTAGTATTAATTCCTGTACTCAACTGCAGTTGCTCCAAGTGAAATTTCTAAAGACCTTTTCTTGTAAATTCAATATATTCCAAACATTTTTCAATAGAACTTCTATAACCACTAAACTCTTGAGAAATCTTAATAGGTACAGCATCTTGTAAAATGTGTTCTCACCAATCTTTATAACATTTTTGTTCGCATCTTCAAAAGTCTTAAAGCTGAAATCAAAGTTTTCATTGACGGAATAAGCTTTCTGTCAATAACATCTAAACAAGCTATATGCAAAGCTGTTGGAAAAAGTATCATTTGAACTTTGAGATTTATTTACATCATCATTTGGGTGAATTAAAGTCTTCCTGCCTTTTTGATTTGCATAATTTGCAATTACCTCTATTCAGATTCATATTAGTTTGAGTACCACTTCCTGTTTGAAAAACAACAAGTGGAAAAATGTTCATCAAGATTTCACTGTAAATTTCCCGAACAGCATTTTCTATTGCAGAAAATTTTTCCATATTTAAATCTCCAAGCTCATAATTAGCCATAGCTTTAAGCATACTTAACAGTCGCCATAGCCCTTATAACTTCTGTTGGCATTTTTGTAATTTCCAATTTTTGAAATTTTTCAAAACTTCTGTGTAGTCGCTCCTCAAAGTTTGTCGCTTTTCACCTTAATTTCTCCAATAGAGTCTTTATAAATCTATAACCCATTAAGAACCCTCCTATATTTAAACAATTTTTATACTGAAAAATAAATATAATTTATTTTTATTACATACATTACCTAAAAATGAGCATTAATCCTATTAAATTAAAAATTAGTTTTTCCCTATAATTTTAAAAATCTATTTTATCACACTTTTCCTTGAACTTTTTATCTAAACGGAAAGTATGATATATCATAATCTTCTTTTTGATTATTTTTTTATTGAAGATTATAGTAATAAATATGTCTTTACGCCTTGTGGTAAAGACATATTTATTATAACACAAAAACAAAAATGTTTCACTTTTTGTTAATTTTTGTTAGTAATTTATTAAATAACAATTTTTGTTATAGTTTATAACTGCTTTACATTCATATACTCCAAATTAATTTACAATTATTAAAAACTTATTTCCTTCAGAAATACTTTTGATTGTTTACAATTAAACAATCAAATGAGATTTTCGGACAATTGTATCTAAAGCTACAATTGTCCCGTCAGACCCTACTTTTTATTGTGAAACAACAAGGTTCCCGAGAATCCGCCCGATGCGAAAAATCGTGGAATGGTTGGGTTTCTTATTTACAAGCAAATAAAGTTAGGGCTAGATTCATTCCGCTTCTGCTACAGTCGAAATGACGTATAAGGTAAATCCCTTTGTTTAAGAGATAGACGTTAATAGTAAATACAATTTAAAAATGTATTTTCTATTCATAATAAAAACAAAAGTTTTACAATGCTTTTATTGATTAAAAATTAATAAACTTATTATTTCACAATAAAATTCACGTAATAATACTTTGCAAAAATACCCCCAACACGTCATCTCGACCGAAATGAGTGAAACGAAATGTATCGTAGATACATCCTATAATTTACTAACTTTTAACATTCCTCTATAAAAACGTCGGAAAAATTCCAACGTTTTAAATTCATATTTACTATCTCTTTGAGAATGTGGGCTTCTTCTTGCCTTTTAAGACCATATTTCTTTCTTTCTTTCTTACGAGGGTCTCTTGTTAAGAAACCAGCTCTTTTTAATACAGGTCTTAATTCAGCAGAAACTTCCAATAAAGCTCTTGCAATACTATGTCTGATTGTCCAGCTTGTCCTGTAAATCCTCCACCTTTAACATTTACATAAACATCGAATTTACCAAGACTTTCTGTTATTTCTAAAAGGTGCTTTTGCAGTAACCTTTAAAGCATCGTAATCAAAAATATTCTTCTATATCTTTTTATTAATAACAAATTTTCCGTTTCCAGGTGTTAAAAACTCTAGCTACTGAAGTTTTTCTTCTTCCTGTTCCAATATATTGAGTTGCCATATATGTTAATCTCCTTTCTATTCCTATTTATTTAATGTTAAAACTTCAGGTTGTTGTGCTTCGTGATTGTGTTCAGGACCTGCATAAACCTTTAATTTTTGAACATTTGTCTTCTAAGTATTCTTTGGAAGCATTCCCTTAACAGCTAATTCAATAACTTTTTCAGGTTTAGTTTCTAACATTTTTCATAAGAAATAGCTTTTTAAAACCATTTGAATATCCAGTATAGTATCTATGTTCTTTTTGTTGTAATTTCACCAGTTAATTTTAACTTTTTCAGCATTAACAACAATAACATAATCTCCATATCGAATGATGGTTGAATCTAACATTTTTCTTCCTCTTAAAATTGAAGCAACTTCAGTTGCAAGTCCACCTAAAACAACATCTTTTGCATCAACTACATACCATTTACGATTTACATCGCAAGGTTTTGCTACGTAACTCTTCATTTTCCTCCTTAATTCTACAATATTGGTTATTTAGACATCGCTACCCAGCGATTTTTGTAGGCGAGGACTTATTAATCGCAACCTCGACTGCTGTGACGATTGATATTGTAAAAAGACAGGCTTTTTAAATATCATATCCAAAAGTGATACCCGATTATTATACCATATATACACAAAATACAATACTTTTTAATAACTTTTTACAATTCTCTTAAAACATCTTTTTGAAGTTTTCAATTAGCTAACTTATTCTTGCAATTTATATATTAGTTTCCTTTAGCATCTTCTGCATCTTTTTCAGCTTTTTCCTTTGCTTTTTATTTCTTCTTTGTATCTTGCTTTTTCAGCTTCTTCTTTTTACTTTCTTAGTTCTGATCTTCTACTTCATCATTTACTTTATCCTGAGCATCTTTTTCCTTTTTGTTTAGCATCTTCTAAGGCTTTTCTCAGCTTCTTCTTTTGCTTTTTAGTTTTCTTTTCTACTTCTTCCTTTACTTTATCCTGAGCATCTTTTTCCTTTTTGCTTAGCATCTTCTAAAAGCTTTCAGCTTCTTTCTTTTGCCTTTTTCAGTTGCGTTTTCGTTATATTTTTTGATGAACAAGCACTAAAACCCATAGTAGTGATAAGCAATAATGCAAATAATTTTTAAAGATTTTTCATAATTCCTCCTAATTTTATTTATTTTATTAAAAAAATTTTTACAAAAATTTCTAACACTCATATTCTATACTAATTTAAAGTTTTTGTCAAATTACTTTTTCCAATTTTATGATTTTAAGACTTTTTGATGTTAAATCAGGATAATTCCCAATTAATGCATCTACTCCCATGTCAATAAGATACTTCATTGTTTTTCGTCATTTACTGTCCAAGTATTAATATCAAGTCCCATTTTTAAGTCTTCAACCCAAGAAGGTTTTTGCAAAAAGCATATAATATCCAGGATGAACCGCTTCATGCTTAATTCCTCTCATATATTCAACTGTATTCATCATTGGACTTTCAAAAAGTAGTCCCGTTTTAAAACTTGGGATCAATCTCTTTACAAAGTTCCATTGATTCGTGATTAAATGAGGATAAAATTACATTTTCTTTAAGTCCAAAATTCTTTTTATCATATTGATAACAGCCTCTTCAAGTCCACAATAAAAATACATAATTATTCTTAAGCTCTAAATTTACAAATAGTTTGTTGTCCTTTACAATTTGTAAAAATTCGTCTAAAAATATAATCTTTTCTCCTAAAAACTCACTTCCTTATGTGAACCAAATTCCATTTGCAAAAGTTCTTTAGAAGTCAAATCCTTTATAAAACCACTTCCATTTGAACAAGTTCTGTCAACAGTGTCATCGTGGATTATTACAAGTTTTTATCTTTTAGTCATATGGACATCAGTTTCAAAACCATCGCAATCAGAATGTTCAATGGCCTTTTAAAAAAGCAATTTTTGTATTTTCAGGATATTGTCCCTGAAAAACCCTATGAGCCAAATTTAATATTTTCATAATATCTCCTTAATTTTAAAACATATACGACTAAAGTATATCACTTTTTACAAAAATTTACTCAATAATATTTAATGTTTAATGAATTAGCAAAGGGTAAAAATTTAAAGTATACAAATACAAAATATTTTTATTCGCTAGGGGTGCTACTAAGCTGAGAAATACCCTTTGTACCTGATTCAGTTAATACTGACGTAGGGAAGTTGAATAGTCTTTTTATGGACTTTCTAGTGAATATCTTAGGAGGTTTTTATGGAAAAATTTTGGAAAATTTTTCTCAAGTACCGCAGGAAAAACAACTATTATATTGTTGATTTCCTTTGCATTTTTATTTTTTTGTCTTTTATTTTTAAAAGAGATGAAAAATATTTTCTAAAAAGCACTAACTTATTCAGCCATTTTATTGGCACTTGGAATCAGTGCAAATCAGATAAAGTTTTTAAGACTACCACAAGGTGGAAGCGTTACTTTATTTTTCAATGATTTTTATTGTTTTTCATTGGTTATATGTTCGGACTTAGAGTAGGACTTATAGCCGGTATAACTTTTGGACTTCTAAATTTATTGATTAAGCCAGAAGTCTATACTCCAGTTCAAGCAATCATCGACTATATTTTAGCTTTTGGTTCTCTTGGACTTAGCGGATTATTTGCAAATAAAAGATAAATTAATACCTGCATACCTTATTTCAATTACAGGAAGATTTATCTTTTGCTACATTATCAGGATATGTGTTTTTCAGCTCTTGCGCCACAAGGTTGGTATCCATTAAATTATTCAATCTGGTATAATTTTTCATATATTAGCTGAAAGGAGCTTTTAACTGTCTACTGCTTTTTAATACCAATTGTAAGAAATACTTTAGAAAAATTAAAATCAAGCAAATTTTAAGACAAATTAATATAAATAAGAACCTACCCTTCCTCGATGCTTCGATCAGGTGGGTCCTGGAACCTTTGTTGCTTCGCAATAAAAAAACCCCACCCTTCCTCGATGCTTCGCATCAGGTGGGTCCTGAAACCTTGTTGCTTCGCAATAAAAACCCCACCCTTCCTCGATGCTTCCGCATCAGGTGGGTCCTGAACCTTGTTGCTTCGCAATAAAAACCTCACCCTTCCTCGATGCTTCGCATCAGGTGGGTCCGGGAACCTTGTTAGTTTCTGACAATCAAAAAGGCTGGTTTATACCAGCCTTTTTACTATTTTTATTAATATTTTTCTTAAATATAACAACACCAGCTACTTCCAAATTGAAGTTATACTATAACTTAAGCCACCTGATTTGTTTTTGCCTTTTTTATATAAATTTTTAAAATTTATCTAATCCAAACTCCATTTCCATCAAATGTATAATTTACATTGTTGATTTTTAAGTGTTTTCCTTGAGCGATTTGTCCGTCATCTTCAGCGTAATACCACTTTCCACCTACCATGAACCATTCATTAGCAGCAATACGTCCACTTGCATTTGCATAGTACCAATTTCCATCTACTAATACCCATTCATTTTGTGAAATTCTTTCCACTTGCATTTTGCATAATACCAGTTTCGTCTTTATATACCCATTCATTCTTTGACATTGAACCACTCGCTTCAAGATAGTACCATTTTTCCATTTTCTTTAACCCAGTTATCAGCAATCATATATCCATCTTTGTCAAATAAATACCATTCATTATTTATAAATTTCAGCTATCTCTTTAACTTTGTCTTTACCATCAGCTGATTGGTAACTCCATTTTCCATTTTCGTTTGAACCCATCTATAGCTTGTGGATTTGGTTGTTCTTGACTATCTTTTACAAATTTCATTCACCAGTTAAAAATAAATCTTCATTTTCACTGTAACTTTCATTTTTCTACAGCAACCATTTGATTATCCTTTGAATTTTTCCAATTTATAAATTTCCCAAGTTCCTCCGTCAACCTTAACATCATCATATTTTTGAATAGCTATTTTGTGCCCTTTTCAACATCTGATTTATCCTTTGGTAATTTTGCTTTTTACTTCTTCAGGCAGTTCCTTTCATCAGGAACTGCAACAAATCTATACTTTTACTTTAAATTTTGACTTGTTATTTTCTTCTTTAAGTTTTTCAATTCCATTTTTAAATCAAAAAGCTCTTTGAGCTAAACCGTCAAAATCTTTTTAATTTGGTCTTCATAATCTTTCATATTATTTCTTACCAACATCACTTGATTTGTTAATTTTTCTATATCTACTAATAGATTAGCTTTCTTTTCCTTGTTCTTCAGTTTCTGGTTTAATATCTTGTACATCAATTTTTCAAAGTATATAAACTCATTAAGAAAATCGTCTGTAGGATTTTCATATTCTGCATATACAGCATGTGATGTGTTCACTGCCACAGTTGCAACTGAAGCAGACATAATAGATGCTAATAGTAACATTGCTTTTACTGATTTTTCATATTTTGATTTTTGCTACATGAAATGTTGGGTACATTATTTAATTAATATTGTTGTTTTGTTATTTCACGTAGGCTCTCCTTTTTCTTTTTATTTTTAACCTTTTCAAAACTTTGATTTTTAAATATCTTTTTATTACCACAAAAATTTAATTATTAAACATAATTTTATAAAAATACTTAATATTTTTGCAAGATAATTAAAAACATACATATCACTTATCTGCTATACTTAGAAAAACAATCTATTCTTAAATTTATTAACTTATACACTAAAAAGACTGAGTAAAATTTTTACTCAGTCTCTATTTAGAATCTTATACTTATCTAATCCAAACGCTATTATCATCAAAATGTATAGTATACATTATTAATTCTAAGGGTTTTGCCTTTGAGCGATACGTCCATCACTTTCAGCATAATACCACTCTTTCCACCTACCATGAACCATTCATTAGCAGCACTACGTCCACTTGCATTTGCATAGTACCAATTTCCATCTACTAATACCCATTCATTTTGTGAAATTCTTCCACTTGCATTTGCATAATACCAGTTTCCGTCTTTATATCCCCTCATCTTTTGACATTGAACCACTCGCTTCAAAGATAGTACCATTTTCCATTTTCTTCAAACCAGCTATATAGCCATCATTTTTCCATCTTTATCAAATCTATACCATTCATTATTTATAAACTTCCAAAGAGTCTTTAATCTTTTCTTTTTCCATCAGTTGATTGATATGTCCATGTTCCATCTTCATTTTTGAACCCATTTATATAAGTTTGTGGATTTGGTTGTTCTTGGACCGTCTTTTTACAAATTTCCATTCGCCTTTGTAATCTTAAATCTTCATTTTTCAACTATTGCTTCATTTTTCTATTGGTTCAACTTTATTATTTTTAGGAACCGTCCAAGTTATAAACTTCCCAAGTTCCTCCTTCTACTTTTTACATCATCAAATTTTGGAAGAGTTACTTTTTGTCCCATTTGGAACATCATATCTATCTGCAGGTTTTTATTTTTAACTGCTTCTGGTAACTCCTCTGTCATCAGTACTGCAACAAATCTATATAATACCTTAAATTTATTTGCTTGACCATCTTTTTCGAATTCCCAAACTCCATTTAAATTGATATCTTCATTTACAATTTGAACTTCTATTATTTACTACTGTTTTAGTTCCGTCTGCATTAACTTTTTCCCATCTTTTGAACTTCCAAATTCCACCATCAACCTTTACTTCTTTAAAATCAGTCTTAAGTTGATATTTAAACCCTTTAGGTGCGTCAATAGCTGATTGTGAATTTGGTTTTCTACTCCATCTGGCAAATCTTACCTGCTGTTCCTGATACAAATTTAGGTATTACATCGTATTTTTCCTTAGCCTCTCCACGATTAATAGAATTTGTACCAACATTATGTGTTTTTCGCCATTTTTGCTCTGCAAACTAACTTTCGGTAATACTGCAAATAACATTGCAAGAATAAGAATTTTTGAAATTATCTTCTTCATTTTTCCTCCTTTTTGTTAAAAATATTTTGCTATTGAAAATCAATTACATTATTTTAAGACAGGTAAAATAAAATCTGTCTAATATAAGAAATTATTACAATAGCAATTTATATTATAACATGAATTTACCTTTTTGTGCAATTTTTACTCCCTTACTCGTGTTATGATACAATTTATAAATTTAATGTTTAACAAATTAGCAAAAAGTAAAATCAAGCAATTTTAAAACAAATTAATTTTTACAAATAAGAACCCCCATCCCTTCCACGATGCTTTTGCATCGGGTGGGTCCTGAACCTTGTTAGCTTCGCAATAAAAGGCTAGTTTATACCAGCCTTTTTACTATTTTATTAATATTTTTTTCTTAAATATAACAACACCAGCTACTTACAAAGCTATGATTGAAGTTATACTATAACTTAAGCCACCTGATCTGTTTTCGCATTCTTTATAGTTGCAATCCAATGTATTAATACTAAAATGATTAGTTTTTAAAATTTATCTAATCCAAACGCCATTATCATCAAATGTATAGTATACATTATTAATTCTAAGAGTTTTGCCTTGAGCGATACGTCCATCACTTTCAGTATAATACCACTTCACCGTCAACAAAAATCCATTCATTTTTCTGCAATACGTCCACTTGCATTTTGCATAGTATCAATTTCCATCTACTAATACCCATTCGTTTTGTGAAATTCTTCGCTTGCGTTTGCATAATACCAATTTCCGTTTATTATTGTCCATTCATTCTTTTGACATTGAACCACTCGCTTCAAGATAGTACCATTTATCATTTTTCTTCAAACCAGCTATTAGCTATCATTTTTCCATCTTTATCAAATCTATACCATTCATTATTTATAAATTTCCAAAGAGTCTTTAATTTTTCTTTTTCCATCAGTTGACTGATATGTCCATGTTCCATCTTCATTTTGAACCCATTCATAAGTTTTTGGTTTATTTTTCTCGTCAAAAACTAGTTCAACATTCACAACCATAACACTAAAAACCCCTGTATTTTTAGTATTATAATAATAAGTGAAACTTTTTACCTTGTCTGAGCTAATATTTAAAAATTCCTGTATTCTTATCATAAGAAAGATTTGTATCTTTTTCATCGAATTTAACTTTATCTAAATTTTCTTTCCTACAATCTTACTCATATCTATTTTTGTAAAATCATTAGTTTTATATTTTACTCTTTGGATTGAATCAAAATATGAAAGATTCACTGTTAAATTCAATTTTTAGATAAATCGATAGTAGTCAATCTATTTCCATGAATATTTAATCCAAATAATTTTAAATTTTCAATCTTTAATTCTGACAATTTATTTTCTTTTAGATAAATTGCTGTTAGTTTCTTATATTGCTTAAATCAAGCTCAGTAAGTCCCATATCATCTTCTTTTGTTATTATCTAAAGAAAGAGATTCTAATTCAGTATTTTTAGAAAGGTCTAATTTTTCCAAATTATGTCTTTCAAGTTTAAGTTCAGTTAGATTAACAAGAGGTGTAACATCTATATTTTCAAGTTTTTCTTTTTCGATCGACAAATCAAGATGTTTAAGAGAAGTTAATTTTTGAAAAATCTAATCCATTTTTAAAATTATTTCCTTTTAAAATCCAAACCATTCAATCTTATTATTATCATTAAATTTAATTTCTCTAAGATTGTTATCATTAGCTTTTACTGATTTTAAAAGCTCTAAAGTACTTAAATCTAAAGTTTCTATCCAACTTTTTCAACATTTAACATTGAAGCTTTTTAAATGTAGTAAAAATTAAAATTTTTGTGTTTTTCTCCTTTATTTCTAAAAGATATACATTAGTTAGTTTTACAACACCAGTTGTATCAGTGTTTTCTGAAATTTTTAACTTTTTGATATATTCTACTTGTGATTCTATAGATATAATAATTAGCCTTTGCTTCTGCTTCATTTACACTCAGCAGGAATATGTTTAAGAACTTCCAAATTGTTTTTATAAATTTCTTGTCTTAAAGCTTTGTCAGGAATATTTAAAGGTTTTGAAACTTCCTTTTTAAATTCTTCTACATCTATAGATACTTCTAGATGTTTTTCAGCATTAACTTTTTATTTTTGAAACTAGGATCTAATTTAAAAACATTAGTTTCTTGTTCATTAGCTGCGGCATTATCATTAGATTTAAATCTAAATACTTTATTTCCTAATTTCAATTTTTAAAAGCAGATTTAGTCGGATTATATTCAACATTTTTATAATAACTGAATTTCCTTTAACTTCTTTTGAATATCCAAAGGTTTATTGTTATGATCCCAAAAGTTCAATCTCTACCTTCTTTGCAAAACCTCTTCATTTTCAAAATTAAGTTTTTAAATCATATTTTAATTCATAATTAATGGCTAAAATGCTATCTTCTTTTTGTATTCAAGTAATGAGGTTCTTGAGGAAAATTCACTGTCAAGACTTTCAAATATTGGGAATGGCTTTCCTTCATAGTATTTTAAATCTGACTCTTTACTTTAACTCCATAATCATTAACTTCTTCCTGATTATCTGCATATAACATAGCTCCTTGAGTATTTTTAGGAATTTTTCTTTACAACTAAATTTTTATCATTTTGTTCTGAAAAATAACTTAAACTCTTTACCTGTATTATAGTTGAAATAGCTTTACACCTACTTTTTAAAGCATCTGCATCAATTTTAGAAAAAAATCTTTCAACTTATGTCCATTTACATAGGAACGACATTCAAATTAACAGTATCCTCTTTTCTTTTCTGCAACAACTTCGTGTTTTGGATTATTCAAAATACTACACTGAGTAGAATTATAGATCCCACCATTAACATTGACAACATTTCTTTTTTCATAAAATCCTCCTTTATTTTCTTTATTCTTTTATAAGAATAACTATATTAAATATACTATAAATCTTACCAGTTGTCAATTATTATATATGCTGTATTAAGAAGCTTTGTATTTTATACTGAAAAAGATTCTTTCCTTTCAAATATTTTTGCTTATAAATAAAAGAGTGAGTAGCTTGTTTGATGTGTACCCATAAAACTGGACACAAAGTTTAATTAGTTAGTTACAAGTGGATGCTATCCTATATTTTGTAGGAGGCATCCATTTTGTTTTTAAATTGAATTCTCTCGTTGTTATAATAATCAATATATTTCGCCTATTGCTGACGGCATTCTATAATAGTGAAAAATCTTCCATATTCCAAATTTCTGTCCTATATCCGTGTAGAAGTCTTTTTCATGAGAGATTAAAAGATTCCACCTTATATTCCTTTAAGGCTCTTTTTAATTCTTCCTTTGACTCTGGATCAAGATGGTTTGTAGGTTCATCAAGCATTAGAATATTTGTCTTTTCATTTAAAAATCTTACAAGTCTTACCTTTGCCTGTTCTCCACCACTTAAAAACCTTCATCTGTGATTCAATATGCACAGTTGTTAGAGAACATTTTGCAAAGGGCAGTACGAATTTTAAATTGTTCCCAACGGAAATTTCTCCACATCTCATCAATAGGTGTATTGTTATTGTCGTAATGCTCTTCTTGTTTGAAATAGCCTATTGCTAAGTTTTTTGACCGAAAGAAACGGAGCCTGAAATGGCTTTAATATTTCCAAGAATTGTATTTATAAGAGTAGTCTTACCAAGTCCGTTCGCTCCTACGATAGCAATTCTATCTCCTCTTTCCATACGAAGATTTAAAGGCTTACTTATCGGCTTGTCATAACCTATTACCAAATCTTCAGTTTCAAAAATTAATCTGCTTGTAGAAGGAGCAGTTTCAAAATAGAATTCAGGCTTTGGTCTTTCTCTTACAAGCTCAATTTTTTCCATCTTATCAAGTTTTTCTGTCTTGACATCGCCATATTTCTTGTAGCAACTCTCGCCTTATTACGTTGAACAAAGTCCTCAAGCTCTTGAATTTCCTGTTGTTGTTTTTGTAAGCAGCTTCAATTTGTCTTTGTTTCAACTCTTTCAGTCTTAAAAAAACTCGTCATAATCTCCAACATATCTATTTACTTCACAATTTTCAACATGGTAAATCAAATTTATTACAGAATTTAAAATGAAATATCATGGGAAATTAAAAATAAAAGGCATTTTTCATAATTTTGCAAATATCTTCTAAGCCAATTTATATGCTCCTCATCTAAATAATTTGTAGGCTCGTCTAGAAGCGAAAATATCAGGCTTTTTCTAAAAGCAATTTTGCAAGTAAAATCTTAGAACGTTGACCACCTGAAAGGTCAAAAGCAGGTCTATCAAGCCAATCTTTAATTCCCATATTATGAACAATTTTCATCAATCTTTGAATCAATCATATAAAAGTCATTCGTTTCAAGTAATTCTTGAAGCTCCGCTGCATCAAGCATTATATCATCAAGCTCTTGACCTGATAATTCGCCCATTTTCATATAAATATCATTTAATTCACTTTCAACTTCAAAAAGATATGAAAAGGCTGATTTTAAAAACATCACGAACTGTCATATTCTCACCAATTACAGAATGTTGATCGAGATAACCAATTCTTACTCTCTTTTGCCCATTCAATACTTCCTCTTCAGCTTCAAGTTTTCCAGTAACCAAATTTAAAAAGGTACTCTTTCCCTCTCATTTGGTCCAACAAGTCCTATATGTTCACCTTTTTAAAAGTCTAAAAATTTACATCTTTAAGTATTTGACGACCACCAAAGCTGTGGCTCAAATTTTTACAGTTAAAAATACTCATTGCTTCTCCTTTGTGTGTTATAGCTCTACATATTTTACCATATTTTTCATTTAAGTAAAAATTTTTAATGATTGATTTATATTTCAACATAAAAAGCCGTCATTTCTGACGGCAATGTTTAATATTAAAGTCTTTTAAGCATCTGATCTTGAAAAATCCGTTTTTCATTTCACAACTTGCTGTGAAAAAGTGTTTTATCAAGCAAATCATTTGTTTGGTCTTTTACAAAAATCTGTTATCTCATCATTTGCTTTTTCTAAAAATTCATGAACATTCTTTATCTTTGATTTATTTTTCAAAATTCTTTATCATATTTATTCAAAAATGCACGACATTTTGATTGAACTGCATTTTGATATCTTTCAACATGAGAAGCAGTTGATGGATAATGTGCATCGCAAAGTGCTCCGATAATACGATTTATCCAATAGAAATTATCTGTTGAAGGAGTAAGAGTTGTATTTTCCAAATATTCAGGTGTTTTTGTAATATTTGCATAATATGGAACAATTGCATTAAATACATTTGAACCGAAGGATAGCCACTCAATACTTCTAATTTCTTCAGGCATATAAGGTCTTATTTGAACCAAAGCCAAAACATCATTACGATTTATCCCTATAGGTCTAAATTTTCCCTTTTGTGATAAATCTCCATTCTTTAGATATGGGTCATAAGGAGTCCCTTGATAGTGATTAGACATGATATACTTAACATCTTCTATTGTAATCTTCTTTTCAGGAATCATACCAAGGAAGATTATCACTATGTGGCTTAAACTCAGCATCTTCGCCATCCCAATCAAAAGTATTTGGATTGAAATATCTTAGCATTACCCAAGCACGAGGTGTGTTGTAAGTATGATCCGCATCGGAATGACTTCCAAAAGCAACTCTCGGATTGAAAGGTTCTTTATAGTCTTCATCTTCATCATAGTCAATACCTTCTTCAAAATCATCAAGAAGTTTTTCAAGAGACATATCAGTAGATAAGTCAAGGAAATTTTCTTCTACAAATTCTTTTAAATCTGATGAACACATAAATTCTTCTTTTGCTCCATAAGCATCTTCAAAATCAAAATGATCAAGTCCGAATTGATTTGGCATTACAACATAAACCTCATCAGGAACTCTTCTTGCTATCCAGTGATGACCGCCAATTGTTTCAAACCACCAAATAGAATCAACATCTTGAAAAGCAATTCCGTTACTTTCATAAGTTCCGTATTTTCTATTAATGCACCAAGTCTTTCAACACCCTCTTTAGCACTGTTTATATAAGGAAGGGTAATTACAACAAAATCTTCCTCTCTATTCCACCTTATAATGTCAGGTTCAAATTCTATTAAGCGATCCGCTCCCAAAACTCTTTCATTTGTAGTAATTGTTTCTGTTGCAGTCATTGAAACATCATTAACATACATGCTCCCCAAACTCCACGCCATACATTTGGAAGACAAGTATAACGCATAGGATTTTTAGGCAATTCAATTTCACAATCTGTACGAACAGATTTGATAATGAATTGGTTGATCGTAGGGCTCAACAACGATAAATGATTTAAACATTCCCGCTGAAGAATCTTCAATACGAGCAACCAAAGTTGAGCCGTCATAACTTGCTTTTTACCTATAAGAATTGTAGCACATAACAAACCTCTCTTTCTAAAATAATAATTATTATTAACTACAATTATATTATAACTCAAATTAACAAAAAGTAAAAATATTTTTGTTATTTCACAAAAACAATTAACGATAACTAATCATTAATTGTTTTTATAATATAAAACTATTTACTTTTTAATAATCTGTTGACTTCCTTTTTGAACTTCATCATAATTATAACCTGCATTTTCTAGTCTTGCACGTCTTAATTCGCCATTGCCCCAGTTTTCCCTGTATAACTTCTTTGGCAACATCTCTTATTGCCTTTTCATTTATAAAAAGCTCCATAGTCAACCCAACCTTTTAGCTCCTTTACATAATAGTAACTTCCCATTTTCGAGTTAGAGTTACTTCTTGCCTTGATGATTTTTGAGTCGTTCCAATCATACTTTTTATCTTCACAAAACCAAGGCAAGCTATCGATTGAATAGAAGCCTTTAATCTTGCTCTTTATATCCAAAAGCTCCATATATTCTCCTTCATCTTGAAATTCTTTTTAATCTATAGGCAAAAATAATGAGGGTCTGCCTGCATAAACCCAAAGTTTATCATGATTATCCACAGAAATTCCATTTGCAGAATAATTACAATGAATAATTCTGTTTTTGTCAATAAAAATTCCAGTATGCCCATAACTTGAACTATTATTTTTCCTTTTTTCCCCAGATAAAAATATCACCTCTTTTAGCATTCCAAGGAATATTATCCGTTATCTTTTTCAAATCCATTCTCTGTAAGTCAGTAATGTTCATGTTTGGTATCAATAGTCCAATCCGATTACTTTTTTGCACCTGCAGACCCTAAGTGCATAATATACAGAAGATGAACAATCATAACTGGAAGATCCATTTCTATTTTGCATAGAATATGAAACTTTGCTTTTCTGTAGTTCAAACCACTTTATAGCCTTTTCAATATCTATCATAAAAACTCCTATTTAAGTTTAACAACCAATTCATTTATAGCCTTTTGTAAGTTCGTCAATCTTCTTTTCAAACCCTAAGTAATAAAAATACAGAAAGAGCAACAGGAAAGCCTACATTTGAAATATCTTGAAATTATATTTTCATTTTTCCTCCTATTCTTTTAGCAAAAAGACCCAAAGGTCTTTTTCTACTAGATTACTGTTATTTCTTCATAGCTTTGTTGAAATAATATTAGTTTTTAATTCCTGTAACTTTTTAAATTATCTTTAGCCAAAACCGACTTATAATCAAAAGTTTTTATAACATCAGACGCTTCATCGGCTGATATATTTTTAATATTTGAAATTGTAAATGCTATATTTTTCCCATTTTCTAATATTAGAGTCATACTCAATGTCTTTTCATACTTTTACCTCCTATTCTAAAAGCTGTTTCTACGACTTTAATTATTTCTTTTCTTGTACCATCAATAAATTTTTCAACGAATTCTCTAATTTCTTTAAATTTTTCATCAGAAGATTCACTTTGAATATTCTTAACAGTTACACTTCTCTTTTTAGAATTAGAGGTTAAAACTAACCTTTAAATACTTTTTAGCTATATCTTTTCTCCTTTTTATTTATTTTGTAAGCCTTACACTTATATAATAAAAATTTTTAAAAAGGGGGATAAGGTTTATCTGTTATTCCTTTAACTTGTATGATGTACTATTTTATGATAAAATATTTGATACTAAAAAGATTAGGAGGCAGTATGAACAACGGATTACTCGGAATTTTTCGTACATAATTTTATTTATTTATACAGTATTTACCATTGGTAATTTATATGATATTACATACAGAAAGAAATTTTTCAATATTTTTTTGATGCCGTTATTGGCATTATTTTATCTATTAAGATTTAAAAATCATGATATTTTTAATATATCTTACTATATTTTTCTTTTTGGATTGGAGATATTTTATTCACTAGAAGAAATAAAAAAATATAATTTTGGGCTTACCACTATTTATTATCGGTATAGCTTTTTATATAATCAAACTTGTAACATTCATAAAAATACCGAATTTAAATTATTTACTAACCATATTAATAATGGTACTGTATTTTGGACTTGTATTTTTTGAAATCATAATATCCTATGAATATGCAAGTGAATACTCAAAAAGATATAATTTTTCTGTTCGCCTTTGCGTTTTTTTAAACGCAACACTTTGCATTATGGCGATTTTAACAGCTATTTCAACTTATAAAATTGGAGTATGGTATTTGATTTTTGGAAGTAATTTATTCCCTAATTTCAAACTCACTATTTTTTTATTCGCTGCAGTTATTAAAAATAACAGATTTTTTTAATATCTGTACAACATTGACTTACACAATTGCGACATACCTTTTAATAACAGGTTTTGGATTACTTTTTAATATAAACGACTGAATTCAGTCGTTTTTGTTGGAGATTTATAGATTTCCCATTTCGCTACCACTACAATCGAGATGACGTGTATGGCTAAATATTTAACATCTTAACACTTCAAAAAATCCTCCCTTACACATCATCGCGAGCGTAGTGAAATGAAGTTAATCTAACCATAACTTTGTTTATTTTGCAAAACAAAAGTAAGTCTGATGAGGTCATTGTATCTTTTGATACAATTGTCTCTAGAAATCTCCTAAAACTATTTTTAATATTAATTCTTCCCCATATATCAATAAAAATATCAAAAACATTTAGTTAAAAATTTTTCAAAAACTGTTTTTTTCCATTGTTTTTTTATACCTTTTATGTTAAAATAATCTCAGCATTTATTTTATCGGAGGTATATTGAATTGGAAGAAAAGAATATTGGAAAAATTCAAAAAGATATTGGACTGGAAAACTTCCTATGTCTTGGTTTATTTCTAACATTTTTATTTTGATTGGTAGAAAAATGGGTGGAATAAATATGGTTAAAACCATGATGAATACAGGTTTTTGATCTGCTTATGAATGTTTGTTTTTATTTAATGGCAATTGCTGTATTGGCAGGAGCTGTTTCGGGCTTATTTTCAGAATTTGGAGTAATAGCTCTTGTAAATAAACTTCTGTCAAAAATTATGAAACCCTATTTTATGACTTACCAGGAGCATCTTCCCTAGGTATGTTAAATTGCTATCTTTCAGACAATCCGGCTATTTTAACATTAGCACATGATGATAATTTTTAGACGTTATTATAAAAAATATCAAATGCCGGCTCTTACAAACCTCGGAACAGCTTTTTGGTATGGGACTTATCACTACCACAACAATGATGGGAATGAATGTTAAAAGGTGCAGTTACAAGTGCCTTAATAGGTAATTTAGGAGCAGTTATAGGTAGTATTGTTTCAGTTAGACTTATGATACATGCTACTAAAATGTACGGAACTACCGAATACGTTGAAGTACACTCAAAAAGAAAAAATTCTGAAAAACTCAAGAATAGTTAGAGAGGAAGTGTAGGTTCAAGATTTATCCAATCTATACTTGACGGAGGAAAAAGTTGGAGTTGATATGGGAGTTTCAATCATCCCAGGAGTTGTAATTATCTGTACTTTGGTTATTATGCTTACAAAAGGACCTGGAGCAGATGGAATCTATACTGGAGCAGCTAATGAAGGCGTCGCTGTTCTTCCATGGATTGGAGAAAAATTATCCTTCATACTTACCCCACTTTTTCGGTTTCAGTTCTCCTGAAGCAATAGCAGTTCCAATAACTGCATTAGGCTCAACAGGTGCAGCAATCGGAACAGTTGCAAAAAAATGGCACAAGTTGGCAAAGTTACAGGAAATGATATCGCAGTATTTACTGCAATTTGTATGTGCTGGAGTGGATATATTTCAACTCACATCGCAATGATGGATGCACTTGGAACAAAAGAAGCCACAGGAAAAGCATTAATTAGCCATACAATAGGCGGAATCGTTGCAGGAATATCAGCACATATTTTATATATGCTATTCAATATGTTTTAAATAAACAACAAAGGAGCGAATTTTTCGCTCCTTTTTATGTTTACATTTTATTTAATTAATTTTATTTAGCTTTTTTTCTTTTTAGAAATATACATTCCTAAAAATTCCTACTGCAATAATAATGTGGAAGATCCTGCAATTGCAGTTTTTGGCAATTTAGTTCTTTTTTTCTTATTAGTTTTGCCATTTTTCTTATTATCACCCTTGTTCTTAGGATTTTTGCACTATCTTTTGCCTTTTTGTTATCTTCCTTCTTATTTCTTTTTGTTATTTTCTTTTTGTTATTATATTGTCTTGTTTCTTATTATCTTCTTTCTTGTTGTGTTATCTTCTGGTTTAGTATCTTCAGTAGTTGTTAGATCTGTTCCCTTAGGATAACTGCCATTTTGTTCCGTTTGCTGAATTTTCATCTGTATCAACTACATTTGATTCAACGACAACATCTTGAAGTTTTAAGAATAATTTTCCTGCTTTTTCACTACTTTGTCTGCCATCATTTATTTTGTATTTTGCAGTAGATTCTGCTAATGTTATTTCATCATTACCGATATCTTTTTAGGTTTTAGCTTGTAAACTAATTTTAAAAGTTTTACCTTGTTCAAAAGCTTTTTAACCTCTTCTGCATTTAAAGTCCAGCTAACTTTTGGATCGCTTTTTAAGAATAAGAAACTTCCACCTTTTGTCAAATTTTTGCATTACCATCTTTTTCAACAATTTCAGCTTCATAATCTTTATTAATTTTATCTTCGATTAAGATTTCTTTTTAAGATATCTTTTAAATTTATCGCCTAATTTGCTGTCATCAGTGTTTAAAAAGCTTCTATTTTCAGACATATCTTTTAAATATTTTTCTAATTCATCTTTTTCTTATTATTTTTATCAGTAACATTTACAGAATAAAAACTTATATTTTTCCTTTAGCAATTTTTGCTTCACCTTGTGCTGATAAATTATGATTATAGTAGATATAGTCTCTTTGATAGAAAATTGTATCTAATGCAGTTTCAATTGCCTTTATAGTTACATTATCAAGTAATTTTCTAGCACTTCCAGCATCTTTTTGTTATTGCTTTTTAATATTATCCATAATCAACTTTTTAAATGGCATTTCATTGCTTACGACTTTTTCTATGATAACTGTGATTATGGTATCCCTCTCAATAGTTTTTGAGTAATCAAACTTTGAAGAATCAAAATCATTACTTGCATATTCTTTTTAATTTTATATAGTCAAATACAGAATCCAATCCAAAAAGCTTTTAATATATCAGTTAATCCAAGTTTATCTTTTATATTATCAAAATTATGAATTCCAAGCTTGTTTAAAGTATTTAAAAAAATGTTTTAAAGTCTTCAATCATATTAGCTTTTTTAGTTTTTTGTTCAAGATAAAAAAGGCCATGGAAGATATGGACTTTCACTTACTACACTGTCTCCTTTGATTGTTGTAGTTTTAGCTTTTCCTTATCTTTTATGTCATAACTAAAAAGTAGCTTCTCCTTGAGACACAAGTACAATATGTTGACGCTTCCCATTCTTTTTTCTCTTTATCAAAAAAATATTTTCAACTTTATAAATAGCAGCTTGCATACTTACACCATAGTTAGTGTTTTTCTTAGCTTCATCAAATGCTTTTTCTAACATTTGCTCAACATTTGAAGGTTTTTAATTCAACTGCATCTTTAACTTGACGATAAAAACTGATTAATCTAACTGAATTAAGATTTTTATGTGCATCATCTTCTAAAAGAGTCTTAACTATTTTTGATTTTTTTCTTTTTGCAAGTTTCTTAGACTCTTCAGTCATCTTTTAGATGTATCCAAAAGGATGATAACATCTGAACCATTATGAATTTGCTTTGGTGTTATTGTTGTTGTAACAGTTATTGACTTATCCTCTCCAACAACAGCTGATTTCATAATATCAAACAATTCTGTCTGATCAACATCTCTTTTCTTTACGTTTTTGTCCTTATCAGAGATTGTTTTGTCAGTTCCTTCTTTTCTTACCACAAGTTCCTCTTCAACAGTTTTTATTTTTGACGAATTTCCTTCTTCTGCAAAAGCTTGTTTAGGTAAAAATTAATTACAAAACTGAATAACAAAATAAAGACTAATAATTTTGACTTTTTCATAAATTGTAACTCTACTCCTTAAAAATTTTTATATAAAAATGAGCTTAAAAACAATTAAAAATTTTTATTTAGTAACAAATAATTAATTATAAATAAAAAGCTCAAACCTTATATACTTTCCGTAGTATAATAATGTATTTTTCACATTAATTTCAAGCGGTACCCGTCATATATACCATAATACACATAAAAATCACAAAAATGTGTTTTTGTGATTTTTATATAATTTATTCTTTTAGCAATTTTTGATTTTATCTAAGTCGCTGTTTTCGTATTCTTGCCTTAAATCTCTAAAGATTTTGAAATTTACCATTATGGTTTTTCTTCAATAGAAAAGCTTCTTATTCTATCCCATCTATAGAGTTTCCCAACTAATTGCCATGGATGAATAATACCTCTTTCACTTATCCCAGCACTTATAATGCTTGTAAAGAAAGCTAGCCACCAAAGATAAAAACAATTATATATCCCACTAAGTCATTTTTTTACTTTATATCCTGCAAACAGCATAAGAGCTAATGCGATTATAAGAGTCATTAATGTAAATTTTGTAAACTTTACTTTTATGATACAAGTTAGTCTCCGATAAATGTTAAAGAGACATAAAAGTAAAGGAATTAATATTAACGGTAACATAGTTTCTCCTTAAAAATTCCATTTTATACTTCTTTTAAAAAGATTGTCCAAAACTTCTTTGGATCTCTTTTATCATATATTATTTCATAAACTGCATTTGTTATAGGCAATTCAACATCATATTTTTCGGATAAGTCCATTAATGCCTTTGTTGTATAATAGCCCTCTGCAAGTTTTTCAAATTTTTCTCCCTTTACAAATTTTTTCTCCAAATTTCTATTATTACTAAATTCAGAAAAAGACTGTAGCTTCATAATCACCAAGATGGCAAAGCCCGTATGCACAGCTTTTATCTCCCCATGTTTTCTATAAGTCTTGCAATCTCTAGTTCCTCTTGACATCAAAGCTCCTTTGAGTGAGCTTAAATTGAATCCGTCAAGCATTCCTGCAGCAATACCTATTACATTTTTGAAGCTACTCCGATTTCATTTCCTAAAGATTGGTTCCATAGTAAAATCTGATTAAATTACTTGAAAAAGAATCAACTAATTTTTAACCAATTCCCTATCATCCGAGTCTATTACCATACAATTCGAATTCCATTTGTAAAGTCTTGAACATGACCTGGTCCAATCCAAGCACCACAGGTAATTTTCTCCCAGAATATCTTTTACGATTTTTGTAGGAGTAAAGCCCGTCTTAATTTCAATTCCTTCATACAGAGAATAATTGGAATATTTTTCTCTTTAAAAAGAGCTTTATTTTCATTTTAACAATTCTCTTAAGCCCTGTGTTCCAACTGAGATGATAATTAAATCTTTATCAAAAACATCATTAATATTAGTTGTTAAAGAAATTGACTTTTGGAAGTTCAAGAAAATTATTTTTCTATTCTCTAAAAGTTTTTTTCATCTTTTTCTGAAGTTTCTCTTCCATATAAAGTAACTTCTTTTCCTATTTTATCTAAATACCAAAGCTATGAAACTTCCCCATCTTCCACAGCCTATAACAGCAATTTTCATAAAATCTCCTATTTTTCTTCTAACATATCTATTCTATTTTGATGACGACCGCCTTCAAAGTCCTCTTCAATAAAAGTTTTTACAATATCTTTTGCAAGTTCAATTCCTATAACTCTTGCACCCAAGCAAAGAACATTTGCATTATTATGCTTTTCTTGTCATTTTTGCTGAAAAACTTTCACTGCAAAGACCTGCACGAATTCCCTTAACCTTATTACAAGCTATTGATATTCCAATGCCTGTCCCACAGATTGCAATTCTAAAAATTTTTCATTTTCTAAAACTTTTTACAAACAGCTTTCCCAAAAACTGGATAGTCCACACTTTTAGTTTCATCTGTTCCTACATTTTATAACTTCATGTCCCATTTTTCTAAAAACTTTTACTAATTCATTTTTCATTTCAACTGCTGAATGATCATTTACCTATTATTATCTTCATACAACTCTCCTTATATGCTATTTAATATAACTAATAATAATATATTTCTTAAGTATAGTCAAGTAGTAACTTATAAAGCTACTATTTAGTAAGTAATATAAATTTTAGTAACTTTATAATTGACCTTAGGTTAAAAAGTGATATAATAATACCAAGAATTAGCAAACTTAACCCAACAACTTAAAAATACCGTCATGTCTTAAAATCAGGAGGAAAGATGTACGATAGAGAGAAGATTATAGAAGATTTTAGCCCTTTGATAAAAGCGAGTATAAAAAGTATTTTGCAAATTACATAAGTTATGGAGATGCATATCAAGACGGAGTTGTAAAAATTTTTAGAGCTTTTGGATAGCTATAAAGGTGGTGGAAAAGTTTCGCTTGAATGTTATTTAAAATATCAATTAAAATTTTTATATGCAAAAATTTTTAAAAAGAAAAAAGAAAAATGAAAAACATATATGAAAATATATCAGACAAAGGATGACGAAACAATTGAAGTTTTGGAGCTTATTGTTGATGAAAAATGCAGATACACAAAGAGATTGAAACAAATGAAATGAATAAAAAAGATAAGAGAAATTGTGTCCACTCTCCCCAAAAAGCAAAGAATGGTTATAGAATATAAATTTTATGAAAATTTAAAAATAGAGAAATTGCGGAGAGAATGAAAAATAAAGGAAGATACAGTAAAGGAGTATTATAAAAATAGCAAAGAAAAAAACTTAAAACTAAATTTATTGAAAATGAAATAGATGTTAGAGAGTTGTAGTGTTTAGATACCAACAGAATGTATCGTAGATACATAATAAGTTTAGATTTCTTTCAGAATACTATTGCTTGTAAACAAGCAATAGTTGAGATCTTTCGACTACACTACGTTTCGCTCAAGATGACGTGTTTGGGGGCTTTACTCTTCTTGGTGCTATGACGTGAAAAATTTTAATTTTTATATAAAATTTTTAAATATTCTTTAAATTCTATTTGCTTTTAACGTCTAGCTATAAAATGAAGTATTCTCCTTACACGTCATCTCGACTGTAACGAAACGAAGCGTAGCAGAAGTTTAGTAGTAGTGGAGAAATCTCATACTTTTGCTTTTAGCAAAGTAAATGTATCGTAGATACATCAAATACAAAAATTTTTAACCATTAAAATAGAAATCTCACTACAATTATTCGTTACAAATAATTGTAAGTCCTGCTAAGGACTTGTATAAAAACAATATATAACTGTACTAGATATTTCCTAAATCAATTTTACAATTATATTTTTCTCCCCATATTTCAAAAAGGACTCTTTGAGTTCTGTATATTTTATGAAATTTTTACAATTTTTGTGGTAAAAATAGTATGTATATTTATGTAGATTTTTAATAAGGAGAAAAATGACAAATTTTATAGATGAAAAAAATATGATGTTGTTGTAATCGGTGCAGGTCATGCCGGTTGTGAAGCAGGTCTTGCAAGCGCTAGACTTGGACTTAAAACTGCAATTCTTACAATAAGCATGGATTCAGTTGCCGATATGCCCTGCAATCCAAATATAGGCGGTACAGGAAAAGGCCATTTAGTTCGTGAAATTGACGCTCTGGGCGGAGAAATGGCGATAAATATAGATAAGACTTTTATTCAATCCAGAATGTTAAATACTTCTAAAGGTCCAGCTGTTCACAGTTTACGTGTTCAAGCAGATAAAAAATGTATCATACTGAAATGAAAAAAGTTTTAGAAAACGAAAAAATATAGATTTAATTCAAGCAGAAGTTAAAGGAAATTTTAACTGAAAAATAATGAAATAACAGGAGTTTTAACAACTTCAAATGAAATCTTTCCTGCAAAAGCAGTTATTATCTGTACGGGAACTTATCTTAAATCTATAATTTTTAATTGGAGAAAAACTGTTATGAAAGTGGTCCAAACAACTGGAAATGCTCTACTTATTTAAGTGATAGTTTGAGAAATTTAGGTATTCCACTTAGACGTTTCAAGACAGGTACTCCTGCAAGAGTTCATAGAGACTCCATTGACTATTCAAAAAAATGGATATCCAAAGAGGAGATGACAATATAATTCCATTTTCCTTTATGAATGAGGGAAAAGATATAGGAAATCATAAGGAAGATTGTTTTTAACTTATACAACTTTGGAAACTAAACAAATAATCGAAAAAAATCTTCATAGAAGTCCTATGTATGCAGGAATTGTAAAGGGTGTAGGTCCAAGATATTGTCCTTCTATTGAGGATAAAATCGTACGTTTTAATGAAAAAGACGAACATCAAGTTTTTATTGAGCCTGAGGGTTTAGATACTTCTGAAATGTATATTCAAGGGTGTCAGCACTCTTCCCTTGAAGTTCAAAAAGCAGATGTATAAGTATTTTTAGGACTTGAAAATGTTAAGATAATGCGTCCTGCTTATGGAATTGAATATGATTGTATTGATCCAACTATTTTAAGAGCTACTTTAGAACATAAGGATATTAAAAATCTTTTCTTTGCAGGTCAAATCAACGGAAGTTCTGGCTATGAAGAAGCTGCAAGTCAAGGTATTATCGCAGGATAAATTCTGCAATGAATATTTTAGGAAAGAACCTTTTGTTTTTAACTAGAAGTGATGCATATATCGGCGTTTTAATCGATGATTTAATTACAAAAAGGAACTGACGAGCCTTATAGAATGATGACTTCAAGAACTGAATACAGACTATCTTTAAGACAGGATAATGCGGATTTAAGACTTACAGAAATGAGTTATAATATAGGTTTAGCGACTAAAAACGTTATGAAAAATGCCTAAATAAAAAGACTTTAATAGAAAACGAAATAAATAGATTAAAGTCATCTATCTTAACACCAAAAGGAAAAATACTAATAAAGCTTTTAGAAGATTTGAGAAGTATGAAACTTAAAAACTGCAGTAAAGCCTTTATGATTTAATAAAAAGACCTGAACTTGACTATGAGATAATTAAGGATTTGGATACAACTCGTGAACCTTTGGATAGAGAGATAAAAATGCAAGTTCAAACGATGATTAAATATGAGGGTTATATCGAAAAACAAAGTCAACAAATTGAGGCATTTAAAAAACTTGAAAACAAAAAAACTTGAAAATATCGACTACAATTCCCTATCAGGTCTTAGAATTGAAGCTGTTCAAAAACTTTCAAAATTCAGACCTGAAACAGTCGGACAGGCGAGTAGAATTTCAGGAGTAAGCCCAGCAGATATAAATGTTTTGCTTATTCATCTTGAAACTCAAAGGAGAAAAATGGATAATTTAAAAAGTTTAACTCAAAAAGAAAATATTATTTTAAATGATATAGCTTTAGAAAAGTTTGAAATTTACAGAAAACTAATTCTTGAATGGAATGAAAAATAAATTTAACAGCCATTACAGATGAAGAAGCTATGAATACAAAACATTTTTAGATTGCCTATTGCTTGCAAAAACTGGACTTTTTGATGATGATAAATCTATTTTAGATGTGGGAACAGGTGCCGGTTTCCTGCTATTCCACTCAAACTCTATAATGAAAATTTGAAAGTTACAATGCTCGACAGTTTAAATAAAGGATAAGATTTTTAAATATCGTAATTGACGATTTGAATTTAAAAAATATAAAAGCTAGTTCATGGACGTGCAGAAGAAGTCGGAAGAAAAAAAGAAGGTTTTAGAAAGTTTTGATATAGTGAGTTCAAGAGCAGTCGCTTCCCTATCTTTACTTTTTGAATTTACAATTCCATTTTTAAAAAGTAAATGGACTTTTTCTTGCAATGAAAGGCCTTCATATCTTGAAGAAGTTGAAAATTCAAAAATGCACTTAAAAATTAAACTGTAAATTGGAGAATGTATTGAATTTTAAAATCGAGCAAAATGGAGAAATTTCAGAAAGAAATATTTTTGATTATTAAAAAGGTAGGAAAAACTCCGGATAATTTTCCAAGAAATATGGGACAAAATAAAGAAAAAAACCATTATAAAAAGACAAAAAAAGAAGGTTGAAATGCCTTCTTTTTGTATTTAGGAAATTTTTATAGAAAATTAGATTTAGGAAATCTCTATTATAACTACCCAACAAATCTACTTTTGTTTGTTTAAAAGTAAACAAAGTTAGGGCTAGATCCACTGCACTCAGCTTCACTTCGTTTTTGTTGAGATGACGTACTTGGGGATTTGCTTTTATAAGTTACTATGATGTGAAATGTTTCTATTCAAATACATGAAGGTCATTTTTTTGACCTTCATTTTATATTTATCCTTCTATCTTTTTACGTTTAGAATCAATTAGGTAAAGTATAACTCCTGATGCTAATAGCATTTTTACAAAAATATAAGTTTGAAGATATATTTGTCTTAGGCAATTTATGTTTTCTCAACGATATTGTTTGAGCAGGATCGTTTATATCTCTATGAGAGCCTATTTCTACACCTTTTTCATAAGTGTTTCAAAAGCTACAAAGTTTTCCACCTTTCAAATCTTTTGCCTCAACATTTACACTTAACTCTATTTTTCCACTGCTCTTTCAGCAACAAAAGTTTTTCTACAGTTAATGGCTTCCCATTTACTAAGAATGGCTTTCCTGTTTCTTTATCCATCCATACTAGTTTAACTGTATTCTTACCAACAACTAAATTACTGTAGTAAACATAGTCTGTTAAAGTCAATGTTTTTCTAAATCTGCCTCTTTCTTTCCATTAACTTTTGCTTCGTCTTTAGCTCTGGTTTTGGTTGTTTAACCTTTACTGTTTGATCTGCATCATTAATGTCCTTATGTGATGCTACTAAAGTATTATCCTTATACACTTCTTCAAAAAGCTACTAATGTTGTATCTTTTTCAAAATGTTTAGCATCCACAGTTGTACTTAATTCTACTTCTCCGTTTTCTTGTTCTGCTACGAATTCTTTTTCTACTGTTACTCTTTTTCCGTCAACCATGAATGGCTTATTTGTTTCTATCCATCCATACTAACTTAGCTGTATATTTCTTTCCTACTATTAAGTTATTATACTTAACTACATCTTTTAATACTACCTTGTCAGTTGGTGCATCTTCTTTCTTATCATTAACTTTTGCTTCTGTCTTTACTGTTGGTTTCTTACGGTCTGTAATTGTAACTTTTTCCGCCCTCTGATTTTTACTATATCATCTTCGCTACTTTTGTTACTTTTTACATTTCCGTCTTTGTCAACTTCAAAACTCTATATCTGTTACTGTTAAATATCCTTCAGGTGCTGACTCTTCATGGAATACATACTTACCTGGTAATAAGTTTAATTCCTTAGCTGTATCTGTTGATTCCCAACTAATTGAATTTACTTTTTACCATTGTCATTTATTAAATTTGTTCCATCTGCTGACTTAACTGTTATCTTTGCTCCAGCTAATTCTTTTTCCACCCTAAATCTACTTTTACTTACTTTTACAGTGTTGAAGTTTTCTTTTTACTACAACTGTTTGATCTGCATCATTAATGTCTTCATGAGCTCCTACTTCAGTATTATTTTCAAACATCTTTTCAAAAGGCTACTAATTTTGTTTCTTTTTGTGAAGTGTTTTGAATCTATAGTTGTACTTAATTCTATTTCTCCTTCACTCTTATCAGCTACAAATGTCTTTTTCTGCTGTTACTTCTTTTCCATCTACTAAGAATGGTTGATTAGTTTCCTTATCCATCCAAACAAGTTTAACTGTATATTCTTTTTCCAATTACTAAATTCTTATAGCTTACTTTATCTGTTAATGTTAATTCATCTTTTGCTTTTGCTTCTTTTTCTCCATTAACTTTTGCTTCTGTCTTTAGTTCTGGTTTTGGTTGTTTAACCTTTACTGTTTGATCTGCATCATTAATGTCCTTATGTGATGCTACTAAAGTATTATCCTTATACACTTCTTCAAAAAGCTACTAATGTTGTATCTTTTTCAAAATGTTTAGCATCCACAGTTGTACTTAATTCTACTTCTCCGTTTTCTTGTTCTGCTACGAATTCTTTTTCTACTGTTACTTCTTTTTCCGTCAACCATGAATGGCTTATTTGTTTCCTTTATCCATCCATACTAACTTAGCTGTATATTTCTTTCCTACTATTAAGTTATTATACTTAACTACATCTTTTAGTACTACCTTGTCAGTTGGTGCATCTTCTTTCTTGTCATTTACTGTTGCCTTTGTCTTTACTGTTGGTTTCTTACGGTCTGTAATTGTAACTTTTCCGCCCTCTGATTTTTACTATATCATCTTCTGCTACTTTTTGTTACTTTTTACATTTCCGTCTTTGTCAACTTCAAACTCTATATCTGTTACTGTTAAATATCCTTCAGGTGCTGATTCTTCGTGGAATACATATTTTCCTGCTCTAATTTTAATTCCTTAGCTGTATCTGTTGATTCCCAAGAAACTGAATTTACACTCTTACCATTTTCACTAATTAAGTTTGCCCCATCTGCTGATTTAACTGTTATCTTTGCTCCAGCTAATTCTTTTTCCACCTAAATCTACTTTTGCTTACTTTTACTGGATGATATTTGTAATCATCTACCATTGTTACAATAGTCGTAGAGCCTTCTACTTTTACATTAGTTCCTTCTACTGTTCCATCAGGCTTTTACTGTAAACTTAATTGTTGTAGCGAAAGTGTACCCTTCTGGTGCATTTTCTTCTTTATGTATAACTACCAGGCTCAAGAGTTAATTGTTTAGCATTCCCATCTGAAACCCATTCTACTGATGGAACTTTAACTCCATTTTCTTTAATTAGATTTCTACCATCATCTGAACTTAATTTAATAGTTGCTCCTGGTAATTCTGTTCCATTAATATCAGTTTTTCTAAATTTAAAATCAAATTCCTTAGGTTTATATGTGTTCTTTACATCCATACCTGTAACTTCAGAAGTATATCCTTCAGGTACATTTACTTCTCTCATAGTATAAACTATAGAATATCCTTCCCTTTTTCATCACGCTTATCTGTTCTGTATTTAGGTAAATCCTTAAATTCATACTTCCATTGTCCATTTTCGATCTGGTTTTACTGTTAAAGTCTTTTCCTTGTACATCAACTCATCAGCAACCAATTGAATAGTTACTTGTTCAGGACGAACATTATATCCTTCATCATTTACCCAAGTCTTTTCACCAGAAACATTTGTTAAAAATACGCTTATTTTTAATATCTATACCTGTTAACTTATTTGCATCCGGTGTAAATTCCAAGTTTTTCACTTGTCGATTCAACTTCATATCCTGGTGGTGTACTAATTTCTTTTAATATATTTCTTAGTTGGATCCAATGTTTTTGTGGAAATTGCTCTCCATTTGCTCCTGTAATCATTGTTTCAACTAATTCATTTGTATCTTTAACTCTAATTTCAAATTTTGCTTGAGGAAGTTTAATATTAGGATTAACTGCATCTACTTTACAATCTTAACTTTCCCTTATTTCCTTCCCCAGTTCCTCCTGAAGAAGCTGATTGGTATTGGAAAGATAAATGTTTTGGAGAATCCCAATTAGGTGAAGTTCCTTTAGCATTATTAGTAACTTTAGTTCCTGGTGTATAAGTTGTTTTATAAAGTTATAAATAATTGAGCTCCTGTTAAATCTCCAACAGGTTTATCACTTAACTTCCAGCTTTTAACATTCCCATTTGCATCAAAAACTTTCTGAATTTGTGGTTTTACATTGCTCAAGTCAATAGTAAAACTCTTCTTATCTGCAGATAACTTAAAATTAGCATTAGGTATCTCTATTTTACCTTTATTTTTGACCAAATTTGTTTAAAGATATGAATATAATTTCAAAGACCCTTCAATAATTGTTTCATCACCTGAAAGTTTATCTTCAATCTTAAGATTAGTTAATTTTCCTGCTGAAGTTAATTCTTAAAAGACCATTTAACTTGATTACTATTACCAGGAATTTCTTCAGCCCATTTTGCAAATTGTTCTGTAGGTTTTTCCGATAACTTTTTAATCTTTGCTTTTTAGTTCTTTTTGTTGTATTTCCAACTACAACTTTAAAAATATTTTCTTCGCCATATTTAGCTTCTCTTCAGAAAATGTGCTCAAGTGCATTGTACCTTTTAACATTATATTTATCCTTAACATAACTTGTAAAGGTAGCTTTAATCTTCCCGCCACCACCTGCTCCTGGCGTGAGCACCGCTTTGGCAACAACTTTTCCATCACTATCAAGCAAGTCAAGTTAGTTGCCTCGCTCGTTGTAGGAAAAGTCATATTTTCAGGTAAAGTAACCTCAAAAAATAATCCCTTCTTTAAGAGTATTATATAATGAGACGCATCCCATTTCAATGCAAGTTTAACTTTCTCATAGCCATAATACTCAGATTTTTATCAACAATAGAAAACTCCGTAACGGTAACATCCGGCTTTACTTCACCTTGTGCATAAATAAAAGCTGAACTAATCGTTTGAAATACCATTGATAAAATCAAAAACATACTATAAAAACCTTTCGTTCTTTTTCATAAATATCCTCCTTTTTAAATCAAATTATTATATCTAAACACATCTAAAAAACAATTTGATATTCATTATATTTTTCAATATATGTTTACGCACATTTTTATTATATCAAAATTCTAAAATATTGTCTATACATCTTATTTTAAAAATTCTCTTTGTTTTTACACTATAATTAGCATATTTAATATGTTTTTCACAAATAGGATTTTCTGGTTTAATTTTTGCATTCACTAACATAACTAGTCAATTTTTATTCGTTTTTCAGAAAAATTATGCTTAAGCAAGCAACGAAAAAGACGGTTTCAAAACACGTCCTTAATTTTATAAATTATTTAATAAGTCTAGTAGCTCCAACGAAAGTATTTTCGAAATAACTTCCAAACAGTTTACTAACAATAACACCAGTTCCTGGAGTTGATGCATGAACAAACTTGTTGTTTCAATGTAAATACCTACGTGACTAATTCTACACCACCATTATTAAAGAATACTAAAATCTCCTTTTCTTAATTCAGAAGATTTAACTCTAGTACCATAATTAATTTGGCTATATGATGATCTACTTAAAGTAATTCCTACTTGTTTGTAAGCATAATATACTAGTCCTGAACAGTCAAAACCTACATTAGGATTAGCACTTCTCAAACATACGGTTTACCTACTTGAGCTAAAGCTAGATTAACAACTGTATCCACATCAGCATTACTTGATTGGCTTTCTTGTCTAGATGAATTATTAGAAGAACTTGAATTGTTTTGTTTCTTAGATTTTTCTTCTCTCGGTTGTTGAACTCAGGTTTCTTTTTCAGAAAGATATGATTTCATAACATAACCAGTCTTTCCATTAAGTTGAATTCAACCCATTCACCCTTATCTATACCATTTACTTTTTCTCCTTTGATAACACGCCAAGTTTAGATGAACTAGATGATTGATCTGATCTAACATTCAAATTTTCTGTTGCGTAAAGACTAACCTTTTTAACAGGAGCCTTCTTTAGAGTTTCAGCTTTATTTTTCTTCTGCTTTCTTTTTCTTCAGCAGCTTTTTATTTCAGTTTCATCAGGTTCAACTGTTTCCTTTTGTTAAAGTTCAACATCAATAGTTCCAACTTTATCATTCACAGAAACAATAGCCTTCTTATCACCACTCATTTCAACTTTAACGACAGAACCTTTTTCTACTTTAATAGTTTCTTCTTCGTTTTCAGCTTAAAACTGGTTTCATTTCAGTAGATTCTTTTTACATAGTATGAATTTTCTTCTAACTCAGGCATTTTAGTATCTTCTTCACTAACTAAAGAGTATATATTATCTTGTTCTAATTTTGCTAATTCTAAAAGCGGAAGGAACTTCAAATATCTTATCTGAACTACTGATTAATGATTTATTTACTTTTCAATACTTGTCCTTTCAATTTTAACTTCTGTCTTGTCTGTTTCATCTGCAAAAGATTTTTGATACTGGTATGCAGTCAAACCAATGCACACAACATAGAGTTGTTAAAACTTTCTTAATTTTCATAACTACCTCCTAACTCACAAGGACATTTTACAACAAGTATTGAAAAAGTCAACAAAAAGTTACATTACAAAAGGTTACAAATAAGTTACAAAAAATGTTTTTAGGTTCATTTATGTTTCATGATATGTTTCACGTGAAACATTTTTTTACTATTTTTATTTAATTCTTTGTTTACGTGAAACATTTTTATAATTTTTATAATTTTAAATATTATATCTAAAAATTATGATATAATAATAGTAGTTTTATACTTGATGATAAAAATAGTAATAAAACAATATAGTTGTATTAAGATACATATTAGAAAGGAATTATGGTAAAAAGAAAAAACACAAATAATAAGGAAATAAATATGAAAAATTTTTGACGTTTTTAGAAAGAAAAAGAAATGAGAGTAATCTCAGTGTTTAATCAAAGGGTGGCGTTGGAAAAACAACTACAGTTGTAAATTTAGCGTCAGCTTTGGGTTTTAATAGAAAAGAAAGTTTTGGTTATAGATATAGATCCACAAGGAAATTTCTACTTCTGGTCTTGGGGTCGAAGATACCGATATAACTATTTATGATGTTTTTAACCCATGAAAAAAAGAAATAAATGATACAATTCAAAAGACAAAATCAAAAATGTTGATATAATCCCCGCTAATTCAGACCTTTGCGGTCTTGAAATCGAACTTTTAAGTGTGGATAAAAAGAATACTTGTTACAAAGTGAAATAGGGAAGATGCCAACTAATTACGATTTTATTCTAATTGACTGCCCCCTTCATTGGGAGTTCTTAGTATCAATGCATTGGTTTCTTCACAAAGTGTACTAATTCCAATACAATGTGAATATTATGCTCTTGAGGGTGTGAGTCAGCTAATGAATACTGTTAATCTAATAAGAAAAGGATTAAATCCAGATCTTGAAAGTTGAAGGTGTTCTACTTACAATGTATGATTCTAGAAATAATTTATCTGAAGACGTAAAAAATCGAAAACAGAAAATTATTTTAAAGACAAACTTTTGACACAGTTATTCCAAGAAATATTCGTTTAGCTGAGGCACCAAGTTTTTGGAGAGAGTATAATATATTATGATAAAAATTCTAAAAGGAGCTATTGCTTATTTATCTTTAGCTAAAGAATTGATAAGAATAGGAGAAAATAATGAAAAGAAAGATCTGGTAGAGGTCTTGGTTCTCTTTTTAGAGAAGAAGACTTTATTACTGATGAAAAATTTATTAACCGTCGACTTTAGATAAGTTAATGGCTAGGGAGATCAACCTAGAAAAAGCTTTTGACGATGCAAGTTTGGAAGAATTAGCTAATTCCATAAAGGCAGATGAGTTATTCAGCCGATTGTAGTTAGAAAAGGTTGATGATAAATACGAAATAATTGCTGGTGAGCGTAGATTTAGAGCATCTAAATTGCAGGATTAGAAAAAGTACCTGTAGTAGTAAAGAATGTTACAGATAGAAAAGCAAGAGAACTTGCTTTGGTGAAAATATTCAAAGAGAGGACTTAAATCCAATTGAGAAGCTATTTCTTTAAAACTCTTATGGAAGAATATAAACTTTACACAACAGGAGCTTTCAGATATAATTGGAAAGAGCAGATCTTATATTGCAAATAATCTAAGACTGTTAAATCTATCAGATTATATTAAAGAATATTTAATTCGTGGAGAATTAAGTCCCTAGTCAAGGAAGAACTTTACTTTCTTTAGAAACCGAAGAAGAAAGAAAAAAATATCTTGATAAACTACTTGTTAAAGAGGTTAATATTAGAGATGTTGAGAAAAAGGCTAAAACAAAGTAAAAATAAGAATGATGATATTTTATAAAGAGATATTTGTGAAAGATTAACAGAAGTTTTTGGATGCAAAAGTTAAAATCCATTCAAAAGAAAAAGGTGGTCAAATAGAAATGAGCTATTTAAACTGAAGCAGATTTACAACGAATAATAGATGGTTTAATGAATATATATAATTTGGAGTAATAATATGATTTATGTAGATAATGCTGCACCACTTTTCCTAAGCCCTAAAATAGTAACTGACAAAGATAATGGAATGTTCTTTTAGGTTATGCTTGGAAACCCTGGACGTAGTGGACATAAACTTGCTATGAAAATGGATTTAGAAATTTATGAGACGAGAGAAAAGATCTGTAAACTAATTAATGGAACTGAACTCTTAATGTAATTTTCACTTTTAATGCTACAGATGGTTTAAATATAGCAATAAAGGAGTTCTAGAAAAAGGAAATCATGTAATAACAACATCAATGGAGCATAATTCCGTTCTAAGACCACTTAATCAACTAAGAAAGATGAGACAATTGATTTGTCCATTGTATATGCAGATAAACAAGGTTATGTAAATCCATAAAAAGATTTTTGATGCAGTAACTCCCTGAAACTAAGATGATAGTAACTACTCATATGTCCAATGTATTTGGAACTATTGTAGATATAAAGAGTATTGGAGAATTTTGTAAGGAAAAATAATATACTTTATCTTGTAGATGCAGCTCAATCCATAGGTGTTTGGATATTGATGTTCAAGATATGAATATTGACTTGCTTGCATTTCCAGGTCATAAAGGCTCTTTTTGGACCAATGAGAACAGGTACTCTATATATAAAGGAAGGAATTAAAGTAAAACCTTTAAAGGCAAGGTGGAACAGGAAGTTATTCTCATAGCATCGACTCAACCTGATTTATATCCGGACAGTTTAGAGAGTGGAACTCCAAACGGCGTTGGAATAATTGCTTTAGGAAAGGAATTGACTTTATAAATAAGTAGGTATTGATAATATAAGAAATCATGAAATTGTTTGAAAAATCATTTTATAGATTTACTAAAGGATAATGATGATATATATACTCTATGGAACTTTAGATGATAGACAAAAGGTGCTGTTGTAAGTTTAAATGTAAAGGATATGGATAGCTCGGAAAGTTTCCTATATATTGATATGAATTTGACATTTATACAAGACCTGGTTTTCATTGTGCGCCTCTTGCTCATAAGAGCTTAGGGTACTGATGAACTTGGAGCGATAAGATTTAGCTTCGGATATTTTTAATACAATAAAAGAAGTTGAAGAATGTGTAAATGCTTTAAAAAATAATAATAGAAAGGATTAAAAAAGTAGTGACTTCAATGATAGAATTTTTAAATTCACATTCAGGAACATTTTTAATTATAGTGTTATTTGGCTTAATTTTTATATCTTATCAATTCAGTCAAGTAAATAAAAACTTAGCTTTCAAAAAGAGAAAAATATGATATGCTTTTGAGGGGTAGAGGTGATTTGAATATGGGAGAGCTAATTCAAGCTCAATCTAATGATATTTCTGAAATGGATAAAAAGGTGCAAGAACTTGCTTATGAAAGTGGAAAAGCAAAGAATAATTTTGCCATGCCTATTCAAAAATTGGTTTCGTAAAATATGATGCTTTCACGATTTAAAAATAAACTGTCTTATTCAATAGCATTATTAGATGGTTTTAATGATGGTTTTATTACTAACTACTATTTATGGTAGAGAAAGCTGTATAACTTATGCAAAAAGAAGTAAAATCTGGGCTCTGTAAAGCAAGAATTGTCAAAAGAAGAATTTGAGGCATTAAGGATGGCATTAGAAAAATAATGAGAAAAATTGATGTTTTATTTTTAAATCCGAATGCATCAGGTTTTAAAAATTTTGACTTTAAAGAAGGTATAGAAAACTATCTTAAAGATAAGAACTTAGATTTTTGATTATGAAATTAAATGTTCAACAAAGAGGGTGAATCCATTTTAATTGCTGAAAATGCAGTTAAAGACGGTTTTAATGAATTAATTGCAGTTGGCGGAGATGGAACTATCAACGAAGTTGGCAATGTAGCTATAAAAATAATTTAAAACTTGGTGTAATTCCTGCAGGTACTGGAAATGACTATATGAACAGCCCTAAATGAATCCTGTAATTTTGTAATTTGTATGGAAGAATTATAAAGGGAAGTACAATACTTGTTGATTATGGCTCATTTTTAGACAAGTCATTTTTCAACATTGCATCTGTAGGGTTTTGATGCAGAAGTTAATGAATATGCCGTAAAAGTAAAAAATCATTAAAAGTGGATTTGCTTATAAAAGATATGCAATAGCTTTAGCTCTATTTCATCACAAGAGAAAGAGATATAAATTAATAGTTGACGATGTTGAATATGAGGATGACTATTTTCTAATAGCCATAGGTATTGGAAGTAAATATGGTGGAAAAATTAATATTTTGCCATATGCCGATATGCAAAGATGGACTTCTGGATATCTGTGCTATTAGATATAAATCAAAATTTTGATATAATTAAAAAGATAAAAGACAATTGTAAATGCAACTCATGTAAATGAGGATATAACTTGCTTCAAAGCAAAGAAAATCAAAGTTATTTCAAAGAATGTCGAGATTAACTTTGACGGAGAATATATGTCCGGAGTTGATGATGTTGAATTTATAGTAAATGATAAAAAGTAGAATTAATAATGTAGGGGTAATTATGAATATTTTTGAAGAATTAGCAGGAAAAATTAAAGGAACGAATAAGAGAATTGTATTTCCTGAAGGAGAAGATAGGAGAGTTTTTAGGAGCTTGTGTTAGATTAAAAAGACGGTTTAGTAACTCCAATAATTTTAGGAAATGTTGAAGAAATCAAAAACTGCAAAAGAATTAAATGTTTGTGTCGATGATATTGAAATCATCGATCCTTTAAAAGCAGAAGATTTTTGATGAATTAGTTGAAAAATTTGTTGAACGTAGAAAAAGGCAAAAACACAAAAGAAGAAGCTGAAACATTTTTAAAAGATGTAAATTACTATGGAACAATGATGGTACAAGTTGGAAAAAGCTGACGGAATGGTTAGTGGTGCTGTTCACTCAACAGGAGATACAGTAAGACCTGCTCTACAAATTGTAAAAGACTAAACCAAATGTTTCAAGAACAAGCGGAGCAATGGTAATGCTTGGATGGCGAAAGATATGTATTTGCAGACATTGCTATCAATATCACTTTAGAAGACAAAAAGAATTAGCTGAAATTGCTGTTGAAACTGCAAAAACTGCTGAATTATTTGGCATAGATCCAAAAAGTGGCAATGCTAGCTTCTCAACAAAAGGCTCTGCAAAACACGAACTTTCACAAAAAGTTGCAGATGCTACACAAATGGCTAAAGAATTAGCTCCCGATTTAGCATTGGACGGAGAATTACAATTTGACGCTGCAATAGTTCCATCAGTCAGGGGAACAAAAAGGCAAAAGGTTCAAAGGTGGCCGGACATGCAAATGTATTTATCTTCCGGATTTACAATCAGGAAATATAGGATACAAAATTGCACAAAGACTTGGAGGTTTTTGAAGCAACAGGACCAATCCTACAAGGACTTAACAAACCTATTTCAGACCTTTTCAAGAGGTTGTAATGAAGAAGATGTTTACAAACTTGCAGTAATTACCGCTGCACAAAGTCTGTAATAGTTTTTGAAAAACAAAACCGACATGGTTTTGTTTTTAGTGAGGGGTAATGAGTAGTAGAGTTTTTCTTTAAAAATTTGGTAAAATGTAATAAATCAATTTGAGTGAGTTTATGGAATTTTTAGATACTTCTTTTTGCAAAATGATGAAATAAAATTAGTTTTTAGAAAACTTATGCTGGAAATTTAGCTATTAACTGGGTTCCCGCCTATAGCTTTTATATATGCGACTTAAAAGGAAATAAAATGGGGAAATGTGATTTGAGAATTGGGCATAGCGAAGGTCTATATTATGGTGGAAATATAGGATATACAATTTACGAAGAATACAGAGGTCATCACTATTCAGCAAAAAGCCTGTAAACTCCTTTTGAACTAGCAAAAAGCATGACATGGAATATTTGTATATTACATACAAATCCCGATAACCACGCTTCAAATAAGATATGTGAATACCTAAATGGAGAGTTTTTAGGCATCTTTTGAATTGCCCTGAAGATAATGATATGAGAATAAACGACAATGAAACTCATAAAATGCATTTATAAATTTGTTTTACTTTTAACTAAAATAATAATTATGCTATACTTATTTAAAAAGAATTATTTTTAGAATCAATTTACCTAGTTAATAATAAAAACAAACTATTTTTAAATTTTCAAGTGGAGAGTTTTATGGAATTTTTTTAAATGATTTACAAAAATTTTTATTCAAAATATAGAAAAATTGCAGAAGTATTAGCTTCATCACTAAAAATCAAAAATTTTACCTATAGACTCTGGTTGGTATAATGACCATTATCATATAGAAAAATGGAAATTGGATTAGGAAGCTATCCGATAAAAGTCCTAACTTTGAAATGGATTATGTGATATTGAAATTGGATTTTTAATATAGCCATAACTCAAAAATTAAAAAGGAAATGCCTTGTCATATAATTTTTAGTAGTCTTGAAGCTCTTGATTTAAAATATGATGTCTATGGAGTAGAAAATTTTTATTGGATTTTAAAAATGAATTTTTGATGAAAAGATAAGAACTTCACTTACACGATGCTTCGCATCAGTAGGTTCCCAGGAACCTTGTTGTTTCACCAATAAAAACAGAATTAAAAACTCTTCAGGGAAGATATTGCTTTTTCATTTTTATTTTGAATTGAATTCTTCAAAAAGCAATATTCAAATAGTTAATACAATTAACCTTTTAAGAGCTAATAAATTTTTCTATTAATTTAATAGTTTAAAAATACTCAAAGGAGTGATATTTTTGAAAATTTTTAATTGTCGAAGATGACGAAAAATATATTTGAAATGTTGAAAAAGAACTTTTACTTTGGAATTATGAAGTAAAAGGGGATTTCAAATTTCAATCAAATAGTCGAAGAATTTGTCGAATACCAACCACATTTGGTTTTAATGGATATTATGCTGCCATATAATAATGGCTATTTTTGGTGTGAAGAAATCTGTAAACATTCAAATGTTCCAATTATTTTCATTTCTTCAAAGAGTGAAAATATCGATATTGTAATGGGTATTCAATTCGGAGCTGACGATCATATAACTAAGCCGATAGATTTGAATGTAACTTTGGCAAAAATCAAAGCAATCTTAAGAAGAAGCTATGATTTTACAAAGGACTTTGAATTTTAAGTTTTGCAAATGTGTTTTATATATGGATAAAAATATCATTAAAATATAATGACAACAGATTTCCCTTACAAACACTGAAACAATGATTTTGGAAACTCTTTTTAAAAGCCAAAGGCGGAGTTAGCTTCAAGGGAGTCAGTGTGGAAAAATGTTGGCATGGAGATGATTATATTGACGATAATACTTTGGCAGTCAATATAACAAAGACTTAGAAAGAAATTTGCAGATATTAAACTAAATGATTTTATCCAAACCAAAAAGGGAAGTGGATATTATCTAAATTCTAAAACGGAGTAAAAATGGATAAGTTTAAAAATTATATTTCAAAAATTTTACCTGTAACGGTAACAACAATTTTTATATTATCAGTATTTTGGGTTGTACTTATGAATTTAGATTCGAAAGTTACTTCTAGCCTTAGAAATAGTAATCTTTTTCTATATTATATATCTGGTATTCATGGCATTTTTTAAACTAAAAAGAGGAAAAACTAAAAAGTCAGATACTAGAGCTTGAAGAAGCTAATTTAAATTTAAGAAATGACTTTTTAGCAAAAGGAAAAAGAATTACAAGAGTATTTTTAATTTGGATTCATCAAATTAAAACTCCAATAACTGCAGGTAAATTAATCTGCGATGGCGATATTGAAAAATGAAAATGTAAAAATATAAAAAGAGTTGATTTATATTGAAGACTATACAAATATGGCTTTAAGCTATCTTAAAAATGGCCAATCACAATACGGATATGGATATTTCACTTGTGAATTTAGATGATATTATTAATCCTTTAATCAAAAATATGCCATCTCTTTATTTCAAATAATATAAAACTTGAATACAAAAAGCTGAATGTAAAGTAATTACTGACAGCAAATGGTGTATGGTAGTAATTGAACAACTATTATCAAATGCAATAAAATATACAAAAATGGCATTGTTTCAATAACTTTTTAATGAAAAGAAAAATTATCTCGAAATAAAAGACAACGGAATCGGAATTAAAGAATCGGATCTTCCGAAAAATTTTTTGATAAAGGATATTCAGGCTTTAATGGAAGACAAAATCAAAAATCAACAGGAATAGGGCTGTTTTTGGTTAAACAAATTTTTGGATAAACTCGGACAAAAGTTAAATTGGAATCAAAATTAGACGAAGGAACAAGCGTAAAAGTCTATTTTAATATAGATTAGGAGAAAATTATGGAAAAAGATTTTTGAAGAATATATTAAACATACAGAACCTGAGAAAAAGCTTATGCTTGGGGTATCAGTATCGGACTCCAAGATGTTGACGGAATTAAGCCTTCAAAATATTTAATTGAAACTGCAAAACAAAAATATTGAGGGAGAAATATCCTAGAGCAAGCTGAAAAATGATTACTGCTTATTATGAAGAAAACCTAGCAGAGATGAAGAGAGAAATAAGAAGCTGATGAGTAGCTTTACGAATTACAAGAATTATTACAGAACCTGCTTTTTTCTTTTTACACCAAATGAATATTTATCCATTCACTATAGATTATTTAAAGGTATTTACTCTCATGCAGGACAAATAAGAGAATATAATATCACAAAAAGAGTGGATTTTAAATGAAAAAGCGTTACTTATGGAAGTTTTAGCGAACTTTTTAAAACTCTAGAATATGATTTATCTCAAGAAAAAGTTTTAATTACAAAAATTTGAATATGGATGAGATAATAAAGCATTTAGCTCTTTTGTGTCAAAGGCTATGGCAAATACATGTTTTTGCAGAGGGAAATACAAGAACAACTGCTGTTTTCTTTATAAAATATCTTAAAACTCTTGGCTTTGAAGTTGGAAATGAATTATTTTTCAGAACATTCTTGGTATTTTAGAAATGCATTGGTTAGGGCGAATTACAATGATTTAAAAATGATGTTTTTGAAACTACAGAGTATTTAGAAAAAAATTTTTAAGAAATTTATTACTTGGTGAAAAATATATTAAAAAAATAGAGATTTGCATATATAGGAAAAACAAATGGAAATTAAAAGAATTACAGAATACAATAATCCTTATTTTCACAAATTGTTTTTAAATCAAAAGGGAGCCTTTTTAATTGACGAAGAACCTTATGAAATTGAAATAATTTCTAGTGATAGTGCCTTAGTTAGAGGAAAAATAGAGAAAATTTTTAAAAACTTATTGAGTATTTTTAGATATTATTCTCCACATATAAATAATTTTTGATGAAAATAATAAAAATTATTTCTTTTGAAAAAGAAGCCAGCTTTAACTTTAGAAGTAGATAAAAATTCAACCATCTCAATTTTATATTGATGAAGATAAAGCAAATGCACTGAAAATTTTATTAAAAATTCTAAGGATATTGTAATTCAAGTTGTAAAATCCGATGACGGATATATCTGCATTGATGGTCATACGAGGCTATTTATTGCTTTTTTTAAAGAATTTTAAAAACTGTTCATGCCATAGAAACTGAGTTTGACAATGATACCAACTACTTTGTTTCTCAAGCAAAGAAAGAAATATCTTTACAATAAAAAGACTTAAAACTTGTATCTCATAGTGATTATAAAAATTTGTGGATTGATTTTGTGATAGCTATTTTAATATAGATTAGGAGAAATTTTTATGTTTTGTATATATAAGTCCTTTTACTAGGATCTTACTAGTTTTGTAAACGTTAATAGTTGAGATCTCACTTCATTCGTTTCACCTCATTTCGGTCGAGATGACATGTCAGGAAGATTTTACAGTGCTAAGACGTAATTGTTTTGTTTTCTATGTAATTTTAAAAATCTTTGAAGTTTATTTTCCATTTACGTTAAAGCTTATCAAACCGAAGATATTTCTCTTACGTCATTTCGACCGTAATACGAAGCGTAGTGAGAGTGGAGTGGAGAGAAATTTCATACTTTGCTAGTGTAAAGTAAATGTATCGTAGATACATTCAATATAGACGTCTTATAATTTTTGGCTAACTACTATTTAGAGTGATACGTATAGTTTTATGTATATATAATTTCTAATAATTTTTAGAAATGTTTTGTATATTGGTGTCACAAAGAAATATTGAAAGAAGATTATATGAACATAAAAAACAAATTAATTGATGGCTTTTCTATATAATTTGAATGTATTATTGTTTTATGAAACTACAGATTACATGCTTTTTAGATGCAATTGCTAGAGAAAACAATTAAAATGGAGTAGAAAGAAAAATTTGACTTGATTAAATCTTTAAATCCTGAATTAAGAGATTTATCAGAAGATTGGTGATTGTTACTTACTATTGCTTGTAAACAAGCAATAGTTGATATCTCTCCACTTCATTCGTTTCACTCATTTCGGTCGAGATGACGTGTCAGGAAGATTACAAAAGTGCTATGACGTGAATTAGTTTGTTTTCTATGCAAATTTTAAAAATTTTTGAGTTTATTTACCATTTTACGTTAAGCTATCAAATGAAGATATTTCTCTTATACGTCATCTCGACTGTAGTGTAAGCGGAATGGAGAGATCTCATACTTTTGCTTTTACAAAAGTAAAATGTAGTCGTGAGATACATTAAATAAATATTCTATATATTTGTATTTGAATAATATTATATTTATTAGAAGTTTTAGAAAAATTTTAATTAAATCTTTTATTGACTATGAAAAATTTTTCATAATCATAGGGCTTATGAGATCTCTCCACGTTGGTCGAGATGACGTGTCAGGGGTTTTTCTCTTCAAAGGTTCTATGATGTGAATTGTTTTGTTTTCTATACAAATTTCATAAATTTTGAAATTCGATTACTAATTAGGAGAAAAATTATGTTTTATAATGAAATATTCGATAAAATATTTTTAATTCTAAACTTGCAATTGCATATGGTTTTTCGAAGATTGGGGATTATTATGTTTTACAATCGGATATTGATGTGGAAAATTTTAATGTGATTGTTAAAATAGGAAAAAGGACTTCTTTTGAGGGTAAATGTTATTGGATTACCTTTTTAATGAGGAATATATTTTGTTTAATGTTTCAGACGCAAAGGTAAGATTCGTTTCCAAAATTGAGAGTTAATGAACTTATTGAAGATATTGTAAAAAGCTGTTTTACATCTTTGGATTATAGAAAATTATTACTAGACTCATGTAAAGGAAAAATACAGGAACAATTCTGAAGAGCCTTGGGAAGATAATAATCATGCGACGATAAAAGCACTTCGAATACTAAAATGGTATGGAATTTTTATGTCCATTCCTTATAAGACTTTGGGATTGGAGAAAAAGCGGAAAGATTGATGTTTTAAATGAAAAGCTTAATCCTGAACTTATAGAAAGTATGATTGATAAAAAGCATTTTTCCCTGCCTATCATATGAATAAAAATACTGGATTTCAATTGTTTTGGATTCAGATACGGATTTGAATTTGGTTAAGAGCTTAATTGACGAGAGTTTTAAATTAGTCGAAAAAAGCGAAAGACTAATAGAATTTTCATACTAACATTTTCAATAACCTTACAAAATTGTAAGGTTATTTTGTTTTATAATATTAGATAAATGTTTTGTCCTAAAAATTTTTAGCTAAAATATTATTGTAAACGAAAAATAATATTTTTGGAGGTAATTATGAATATATTAGATGTTAAAAATTTAAAAAGATTTATGGAGGAATGGGACGTGTAAAGACTAGAAGCCTTAGAGATGTGAATTTTTCCGTTGAAAAAGGAGAATTTATAGCTGTTATGGGAGAGTCAGGAAGTGGTAAAACCTACTCTTTTAAATATAATAGCAACATTGGATAAGGCAACTGGAGGATCGGGTTTTATTGGAGGAAAGAATGTAAATTCTTTAAGCAATTCAAGTTGCAAGTTTTAGCAGTGAAAAATTAGGCTTTGTTTTCCAAGATTTTAATTTATTGACTCTTTCTCAAACAGAGACAGTATTTATCTTCCACTTGTTTTATCAGATGTAAAACCAGCAGTAATGAATGAAAAAGTGGGGAGATTGCTCCTCTTTAAAAGATAAGTGAAGTTTAGATAAATATCCTTACCAAATTTCAGGTGGACAAAAACAAAGAGTTGCAATCGACTAGAGCACTATAACTAAACCTGATTTACTTCTTTGCAGATGAACCTACAGGGCATTAGACTCAAAATCTGCTGATATAGTTATGAAAAACTTTCTGCGATATAAATAACAGTGGACAAACAGTTTTTAGTGGTTACTCACTCTGTAAAAATGCGCTGCTTTTTGCAAAAGAGTAATTTTCATAAAAGATGGTAGAGTTTATCACAGAAATTTATAAAGGAAGTGACGACAACTTAACTTTTGCTGAAAAATAAATCAAGCTCAAAGTCATGTTAAACGGGGTGAATAACTATAGAAAAAGTAAAATGGCTTCAAAATTTGCTTTTAGAAATATGAAGGCAGATGCTTTAGCTAACTCCATTTTAATAGCAGCAGTAGTATTATGGGAACTCTATTTTTCGTAATGGCTTCCTTGGACAAAATCATTATATAGAAAAATCATGAATAGTAGCAATCCTTATAAAATTTGGAATTTTTATGGTTAGATTTTCACATTTCATATATCCTATATGCCACACTTTTTAGCTAGGAAAATAAAGGAATTTGCCCTATAAGTATTTGGGTTTAGAGACATATTGCTAAAATTATTTCAATAGAATATATCCTAAACTTTTTGATCAGTTAGTTTCTTTTCAATAACAGGTGGTTGTTCTTGGAAAATTGGCTTTTATTCTGCTTAATAGAATAACTAAAAATATGACCGCAAAATAATGGACTATAATTTTTCAATTTCTTCTGCAATATTGACTTTAATATTCTTAGCTATAATATTTGTATATTGATATATTTAACAATGGTATTTAAGATTGGAAAAATCAACTCTATAGAACTTCTTTCAAAGCAGGCGGAGAAAGGAGGCCAAAGAGTAAATTTATCCTTGGAACTTTAGGACTTTATAATTCTGTGTGTAGGATACTATCTTTCAGTTACTTCAAAGGGAACTCAGTAGCTTTTACGATTTTTCCTGCAGTTATTGCTGTAATAGTGGAACTTATCTAGTATTTGATTGCCATTTAGTATTTTGATTTTAAAATGCTAAAAAGAAAAGAGAAATTTATATTACAAAGCAAAAATTTTCCTTTCAATATCAGGAATGTTATACAGAATGAAATCAAATGCAGTTTCACTTTTCAAGTATTACACTTCTTTCAACTTCAATTGATAGTTACTTTAGCAACAACATTGACTATAAATTCAAGTATAAAAGATACTGTGATTCTATCCATCCTAATGATTTTATTTATCATCCTCAGTACAGGAAATAATAAAGATATACTCGAAAATGGAGAGAAAAGAAAAAGAAATCTTAAATATTTTTAAACAAAAGCATTAAAGAAGATGAAAAATTAAAAATTTAACATCAAAAGACTATAATGAATCCTGTAATAAAGTAAAATGGAAAGATTACTCCTTTGGGTAAAGAACGTGCATTGTCATCATTTTAATTATTGAAACATTGGAGATTATAATAGAAAACCACAATACTAATTATACTCTAATGATGGTGAGTTGTTATATTCAACTAACTCTAAAAAGCTTAATAATTATGACAGTATGGATTTTGCCGGAAAGAATTATAAATTAGTAAAGTAAAAACTTATTTCCTATGAGCATATCTGCTGAATGGAATGATAATTATTGTAAAGATAATGAAACTTTTATAAAAATGTTAGAAGAATATACTTATAATTATAATGACAACAATTAAAATATAAATCCTAGAATTTATAATTTTAGATTTAGACTCTGCTGATAAAGAAGCTTTTTGTTCAAGATTACAAACAGATTATAACTATATTTGTTCAACAAAGATGTATTTAGTCGTTCTTTGTCTTCAAAGCTGGCGATTGATGCTTTTTGCTTATGAATTAAATGGCGGTCTATGTTTTTGGAATGATAGTTGCATTAATTTTTATAACAGGAACTGTTTTAATCACATATTATAAACAAATTTCTGAGGGGCTTTGAAGATAAACAAAGTTACCAGTATAATGAAAAATGTAGGACTTCAGACTCAGATTGTCAGAGCCTTAGAGTACAAATACTGTGGATCTCTACCATGTTATAGCAACAATTCACTCAATATTTGCTTTTCAATCCTATACAATATACTTGGGACTTGGTTTCCAAAATATAAGAATTTTCTACAATGAGTTTTGCCACAATTGTACTATGGCGCTTTTCAGTAATTTACTTTATATATACTCAATAACTAAGAGTTTACTATAAGATTATAAGATAGAAATACTAATGATACATATCACTGTTTTACGCAGTGATTTTTATCTATTCAATTTTCCTTTGCATTCTTTAACTATTTTATAATAATCTCTGGCATATTCATATTGTTTTGTAGCATATTCTCAAAATGAATACCAAAGTCTAATTTATATTCACACCAATTGCTCCAAAGTAGTCCACAACAAGCAATATAGGCATAAATTTTATTTTGTAACTCGTCAACTTCTCCATTAAAATAAATATCTATCAAATTATCAATTTGATTTTTATCATATAGAGTATATGCAAAACATTGCTATATCAATATCCGGATCTTGCATTCAGCATATTCCCAATCAATTAAACGAAGTGTTCCGTCTGTTGAAAATAATTATCACAATTTGCATCTATATGAGTTAAACATTTTGGCTTTCTATCTATAAATTTTTCTAATGATAAAATATTCTCTTTTACTTCTTTGTAATCAGAATAAATTGAATCGTCCACAAAGACTCATAGAAATTAATTTTTCAAAAACATCAAACTCATGACCTACTTCTAAATCTAGTGAATGTAATTCTTTTATTTTATCCATACATTTTCTTAAGTCTTCATCATTTTTGTCATCACTAATTTCTTGAATTTTTCAATAAATTTTGTAATCTTATATCCATTATCTGCATTAATATAAATCAAATCATCACAAATATTTTTATCTTTAATAAGAGAATAAACTCTCTTCTTGAACTCTGTCTATAAGCTCAGATGTTCCCTCTCCCGGAAATTCTCATAATATACTTTACATTATTTACAGTAAAAACAAAGGAATTGTTGTCATTCCCTTTTTAAAACTTCAATAGCTTGAATATCATCAATCTCCACATTTAAAAGCCTCACAGATAATTGAAATTGCTTTTATATGTGTGTTGTTAATAGCCTTTCTAATTTCTTCTAACTCTTCTTGAGAATATTCATTTATCTTAGATAAATCTATTTGAGTTACTATATTTGTTTTATGTAAGACTCTTCAGTACATCTAAATCTATTTTGTTCATAATACCTCCTTGTAAATCTCTATTGAACATTATATATTAATATTTTTAAAAATCAACATTTAAGGAAAAATAGTTTATAAAGTTGAAAAATATCCATAAAGTGTATAATATATCTAGTTTTACACACAATGGTAAAATTAGATATATTTCACCATAATTACATTAAACAAGTTACCAAATAGGAATTATGGTATAATATTAATAGTTTTACGCCAGATGGTAAAACTATTAATTTTTTTCATCATAATTACCTGTAATTTAATTATCAAAAAGGAATTGATGATTTAATTATCTAGTTTTACGCATAATGGTAAAAGTAGATATATTTCACCATAATTACATTAAACAAGTTACCAAATAGGAATTATGATAAATCATACTTTCCATTTTAGAAAAATTTTTAAAAGTAAAGTATGATGAAATTAGGTTTTTCTTTTTAGTTTAGTTTATGGTAAAGCTTTAATTTTAATAGAACTAGTTTTTAATTACTAAGAAAAATTATTAAAAATGGTTAATATATTTAACTACTTATAGTGCAATTTATAAATTTAATTATAAGTAGTAATTTGATTTTTAAGAATAATTGTGATAAAATGGTTATTCAATTTTTAAATTTGGAGATTTTTATGAAAATTGAAAAATACAATTTTTGCTGGTGATTAGATATTCAGGAAAAATTAATGCCAGTTATACAAAAAACAAAGAAAAATTATAAAATACACGAATATTTTAATTAAGTCCTCAAAGAACTTAATATTCCTATAATTTATACTGGAACAATATTCAAAGGGACTTGGCGAAACTATTTTTGAAATTAAAGAGTCTTTAAAAGACTCAAAAGCAAAGTATTTTTGAAAAAAGAACAGTTTTTCAGCCTATCCACTTATTAAGGAAGAAGTTTTAAAACTTAAAGAAAAAAAGGAAAAACTTCAATCTATTGTTGCAGGTGTAGAAACACATATTTGTGTATATCAAACTATAAGAGATTTAAAGAGTAACTTTGAAATTTATGTTCCTTTGAAACTGTAGGTTCAAGAAATCCTGAAAAATTATACGAATGGCTTGGACTTAATTAGAGAAAATGAGGCAAGTGTTACTAATGTCGAAACTATACTTTTTGATTTGATTAAAACATCAGAACACAGTAGTTTCAAACTAATCAGTAAATTGATAAAGTAAAGGGAGTTTTTATATGAAAAAGAAATTTATAATAACTTTTTATTCTATCCTTAGCTCTATTTGGAGGAATTTTTGGGTTTGCAAATAAAGTTTTGGATAGTTATGGAGTTAACTTTCAAAAGTAGAATTTGTAGGTAGCGATTTAGGCGAAGGAAATAATATTGAACAACGTGTTGAAAATGAACTTTTATTTTTAGTTTTAGGTTTAGACAGTGATGATTTCAGTGGAGCTACAACCGAACAAAACAGAACTGATACAATGATCTTGTGTAAAGTTAATTTTGAAACTGGAAAAATTGATATTCTATCAATCCCTCGTGATTCTAGAGTTATGGTTAATGGAAACTAGATAAGATAAACCATGCTCACCATTTTGGTGGTCTTAAACTTGCTATGAAAAACTACAAGAAATTTCTTGAATCTTAGATATAGACTATTATGTAAGAGTTAACTTTCTTCTCTGTTAAGGATATTGTAGATGCACTTGGTGGTGGAAGTTGATGTCCCTGTTAAAGTTGATGTTGCAGAAGACAATGTTCACTTAAAACCAGGTAAACAAATTTTTAAATGGAAAAACAAGCTCTACAATTTTGCAAGATTTAGAGCAGGATATACAGAAGGTGATGTTGGTCGTTTAGCTCAACAATTACTTATAAAGGCAATGATTAAAGAATTAACTAAGCCTAAAAATATTGCTAAAATTCCTCAAATTTTAGAAGTTGTTAAAAGACTGTAAATACAAATATTCCATTCTCAACAATTACTAAATTAGCTCTAAAAGTAAAAATTTAAATGAAGATAATATAAATACTCAAATAGTTCCAGGAGAATCTGCTTATATAAACAATATAAGTTATTTCGTTCCTAATCGTTCAAAATTAAATGCTCTTGTTAAAGAGATGTTCGGTGATTATCTATTGAGTCAAAAATAACAACACACAAGTAGATATAGACGATAAAAGAAAACAAATACTAAAAACAATAACACCAATAACAATAATAAAAATAACAATACAAATAAAAATAATACTAATAAAAATAACAAAAAGAACAATAACAGATAATTTGGGTGAATATGGAAAACGAGAGAAAAAGAACATTTAGAAAATTTTTAAAGAGCAATTTCAAATCTAATACTCTATTTGAAAAATGTGTATATTGAACATTTTGCATTAACTGATTTAAATTTGATGAAATTGATACATCTGTAAATTTTTGGGAAAAACTTTCTTTTCCACTTATAATAAATGCAATGACAGGTGGGGCAGAAACTTCCTATGATATCAATGAAGACCTAGCAAGACTTTGCAAAAATTTTAATATAGCATTTGAAGTTGGAAGTCAAAAGTTGCACTACAAGATGAAGAACTTGTAGAAACTTTTACAGTGGTAAAAGATATTTTTAGATAAAAAATATAGTATTTCAAATCTTTCAGCATTATCAAGCCTTGACGATGTAAAAAGCTGTTGAAATGTTAAAATTCGATGCAATTTCTCTCATTTGAATCCTGCTCAAGAGATTGTTCAGTTTGAAGGAGATAGAAATTTTTCCGGAATTTTTAGAAAATATTGAAAATATCGTAAAAAAATTTAGATGTTCCCGTTATCGTAAAAAGAAACAGGTTGCGGCATTTCTAAAAACTTGTGAAAAGTTGTTGAATGTAGGTGTAAAAATACATTGATATCAGCGGTTTTGGCGGAACAAATTTCATTGAAATTGAAAATTTAAGAAGAACGGATTTAGATTTTACGAATATTTATGGTTGAGAATTCCAACTGCAAAATGTATAATAGATTGTAGAAATATTTCAAAAGACTTTACTCTAATCGGTTCCGGTGGAATAAAAACCGGAGAAGATATTGCAAAAGCCATTATACTAGGTAGCGATATGACTGCTATTGCAGGGAGAGGTTTTTAAGATATTTAGTTCATGGCGGATACAAATTCGCTGAAAATTATTTAAAAATCTCTAATCTATCAAACTAAGATGATTATGTTGCTTCTTGAGTAAGAAATATTGAAGAACTTAAAAAGCTGAATACAAAAATATTTGGAAAATTAAAAAGATATATTAAATTATTAAAAAAATGAGTTTCGCTAACTCTCATTTTTATGAAAATATTTTACAGGGAACTTCTTAAAATTTATTTATCTTTAAATCTACTTTTTAACATATATGGAAGAACTATAAATACCATTAAAAGCTATTCCTGAAAATATAAATATATATCCACTTTTAAATTTTATCAAATAAAAACGAATAAAATAATATTCCAAGTGGCATTAGAAGTTGACAACCTGTTCCCAAAATACTGAAAAACTCTTCCTTGATATTCAAGGGGAACCGCTTTGTAAACCAAACCATTACCGAGTATTTATAAAATTTGCAATAAAATTAACTCCAAAAAGCAAATATCATAAATATTATAAAATATGAAAAAGATACTAAATTTAAATAATAATGCAATTCCCAAAAGTATCAAGAATCTGAAAAGCCCTCTAATACATTTAAAAGAAAATTCCAAAGGAGCTTTAATGTCCTTCATCATTGATAAAATTATTGATGAAACTATTACTGCCACCGGAAAAGTTGCATTTATAATCCCGTAAAGATAATCTGAAATCTTAATTTCATTAATCAAAAACATAAGGAAGGCCAATTGAAACCGATGAAAAAGAAATTTATAAACATTGCAAAAGAGATAATAAAGACCTAAAGCTTTTTATCCTTCATATAATTTAAACCTTCAACAAACATCTTTAAAACTTTTTGTTCTTCATTATTCTCTATCACTTCTGTCTTTATAAAATCAAAATTTATAAAAAGTACAATCAATATAGTTATAAATTCAATTACCGCTTCCAAAAATACAAAATGAATTAAATCCAATTTTGTAAGTAAAAACAGCTAAAATTGGAGAAATTATATAAACTCCTGAAGATGCCATTTGCTCAAAAAGATTTTTACCTTTTGAATATGTTCTTCACATACAAGTTTCTTTTGTAGAAGATGAAAAATGAATTATTTAAAAATTGATCAGCAACCCTTTAAACAAATTAACAATATATATGTATTAATTAAATTTGTTTCAGCATTAGAATTTAAACTTAAAGCATATAAAATCAAACTTACAATGCTAAAAAGCTGAGCAATTACAATTACAATCTTCTTATTGTACTTATCTACAACAGCTCCAACAAAAGGAACTAAAAACAAAGCGCAACTAAAGGGCCCTATAATTTGAGAAATACCGAAATTTAAAGCTGATTCTGTCTTTTTCAAAATTAAAAAGTCCAATAATAAATGACAAAATAGAACTACCAAAGTTTCCTGTTATAGTCGTCATTATTAATTTTATCATCTGTTTTTCTTGATTCTTTTAAAATATCCATGACTTTTACCTCTTAACACTTTATTTTGATTATATTATACAACGTATAATATAATATGTCAATAGTTTTTATGATTTTTATATAATGGTGGATTTGTTGGGGAGTATTTCTTTGTAAAGTACTTAAAGTGGGTTATTCTATGAAATATTAATATTAAATTATCTACTATATAAAGAAATTTTTTAATTGTCAATTATTAATTATTAAGAAATTTAAAGTTTATCTACTTTTTAACGTTTAGCTCTTAAACAAAGCAATTTCCCATATATGTCATTTCCGACCGGAGTGAAACGGAGCGAAGAAATCTCACACTATTACTTGTTTACAAGCAATAGTAGGTCTGACGTAGAGATTGTTCAAATCTTTGATTTGAGTACAATCGACTGTGGAGATCTCACTACTGCTTTTAGCAAAAGTAATGTATCGTAGATACATAGACACAGAAATATCCTACCTGCAATATGTTAGAATCGACTCAAAAATGCTTAATTCAGAATTAAGGGGCTTTTATGCGATCTTCTCCACTTCGTTTCGCTTTGCTCAACTCCGGTCGAGATGACGTGTTAAGAATATCTCTATTCAAAAGTTCTATGACGTGAATTTCTCACAAAAAGACGGTGCACCGTCTTTATTTTCCTATACAGAAATTTGAAAAGATATTATCCAAGATATTTTCGGAAATATTTTCTCCGATTATTTCTCCAAGCACTTCATAGGCTCTTCTTAAGTCCACTTCAGCAACAGTCGATAGGCACCATATTTTTAAATCTACATAGAAAGATTTTAAATATTCTAATGAGCTCTTTAGACTGTTTTCATGATCTACATTCGTGATTAAAGCCTTGTCCTTAATCTCTATTTTTGCCATCGAAAAACATATCTATAATTGCCTGTTCAAGTTTTGAAATGCCTTCATTTTTAGAGCTGATATTTCTATTAACTCAAAATTTACCTTTTCTTTTTAATTTTTCTTCATTCAATTTTTATCCAAATCTACCTTATTTAAAAATTCCAATAGATTTAGTTGTATTTTGCAAGATTTATTATCTTTTTCGTCTTCTTCATCAAAGCTCTCTTGAAATGTCAAATAAAACCAAATTTAAGTCTGAATTCTCACTTGCTTCGATAGATTTTTGAACTCGATTTTTCAACGACATCAGCAGTATCTCTAATTCCTGCAGTATCGTTAATATTTAACTTAATTCCTGAAAGTTCAATGTCTTCCTTAATTAAATCTCTTGTAGTTCCTGCAATATCAGTTACAATCGCTCTTTCTTGTCTTAAAAATTCTATTTAATAGGAAGACTTTTCCAACATTAGGCTTTCCAATTATTGAAACATTTATTCCGTCTTTTAAAAATTTTTCCTTATTAGACTCTCCAAGCAATTTTTTTCCATCTCTGCCATCAATTTTTCAGTCTTTAAAATTACATTATCAAAAGCAATTCTTCCTGCATATCTTCTATAAAATTAATTGAGTACTCAACAAAGCTTTCAAAAATATCTAAAAGCTGTTCTCTAAATTCTTTAATATTCTTACTCAAATGACCCTTCAAGTTGATTAATCGCACTCTTATGAGAAAATTCAGTTTTTCGCCTTTATTAAGTCGATAACTCCTTCAGCCTGGGACAAATCAAGACGACCATTTAGAAAAAGCTCTTTTGTAAATTCTCCCTTTTTCTGCAAAGATCTAGCTCGTTTTCAAGACATAAATTCAAAACTCTTTTAAGACATACAATGCCTCCATGAGTAAAAGATTTTCAACTATATTTTCCCTCGTATAAGTATGAGGTGCAAACATAAAGCAGACCATAACTTCATCAATGAGTTCATCTTTTATCGTAAATATGACCATATTTCATCATTTTATTGATTTTTCGTCTCATCTCTTTTTATCATAAGGTTTGAAAAATTTTTTACAATATCTACCGACTTTTTCACCACTAAGTCTTACAATTCCAATCCCTGATTCACCTGTAGCAGTAGTAATACTAACAATAGTATTTTCCATATTTTCTCCTTGTTGTTCCACAATAAAAAAAGAACGCCTAAAACGTTCTTTTCATTGCATATTAAAATCTAGGCTTGATAACAACCTTTCTATGTGGCTCTTCACCTTCACTCATAGTAAATACACCCTCATATTGTATAAAGTTGAGTGAACAATTCTTCTCTCGTAAGCATTCATAGGTCTAAGTCGCATAACCTTTTTTTATATCTTATAGCTTTTTAGCAAAAGTCATCGCCATTTCTCTGATTATTTTCTTCTTTTCTCTTCTTATATCCATTTATATCTAAGAAAATCTCTTTTTCTAGAAAGTATTTCTTCTTGAAAAATACTTACAATATATTGAATACTTTCCAAAAGTTTCTCCGGATTTTTCCGATTAAAAGTCTTAAAAATCATCAGATTTGTTTATATACAAATTAACAGCTTCTTCATCTTCATCAGAAGTTACTTTGCAGTCAACTCCCATTTCTAAAATTAAATCCTTTAAAAAGCCCTCAATACATCATCACTTTTTAACAAGAGCTTCTTCACAACAAGTTTCTTCAACAACTTCATCTATTACTTCTTCTACATGCTCTTTAGACTTTTTCTTTTTCTTCTTTTAGTGAAACTTCAACCAAAGCATCTTTTGAACCAAAGCCCAAAAACCACTCTTAGGTTTTTCAATTACTTTAACATCAATATCTGAAATATCTGCTGATAATTCTGCTAACACAAGTTTAACAGCTTCATCGACAGTTTTTGCTGATTTTACAACTTTCATTTTTGCTCCTTTCTACTCCTTACTCATTTTTATTTTCGTAAAGCAGTCAAAGCCAATCTCAATAAAAATTTCTACAATATTTGTCATAGCCCAATAAAGTGCAAGACCTGCAGAGAAACTCTTTTGCAGAAATAAATATTATCAAAGGGAATATATATTTCATAGTTTCCATAGACTTTTGCACCGGGATTATCCTTTTCGATCTCTATTACTCAAATCAAGATAAATATATTGAGTAATTGCATTTATCAAAGGAAGTCCATATAAAAGCGGGTCCGGTGCCGATAAATCTTTAATCCAAAGAAATTTTTCATAACATCGCATTCTTATCCCCAAAAATATAACAAAGGCTCTCCCATTACTGAAAACATCGCTATAACTAAAAATTAAATTGAAAATCATAGGGTAAACAACCACCAAGTTGTTTAATTCCATGCTCTTTATTAAATTCCATAAGTTTAAGATTCATAGCTTGTTGATCATGTTTATATTTTTCTCTTATCTTTTTGTTGCTCTTTAGCAAACTTTGCTTGAATCTTTTGACTCTTTATACTACTTAAAAAAATATTGGGAAAAGTACAATCTTAAAAATTATTGAAATTATAATGATACTAATCGCTAAATATGAAATACTAGCAGGTTCATTAGGTAAAATTGAAGCAACCCTTCATAAATAAATTTCAATACAGATCCCATTAAATTTCTTAAAAATACCATTTATTCCTCCTATTTTAGTGGATCATAACCACCTTTTTCCAAAAGGATTACATCTTAAAATTCTCAAATAACTAAAAAGTTGCTTTTAAAAAATTGTATTTCTGATATGCTAAAATCGCATATTCCAGAACAAGTCGGAGTAAATTTACATTTTCCATGTCCATAAAGACCTGAAATATATTTTCTATATAATTTAATCAATAAAATCATCAATCTTCTCAATTTAAAAACCTTCTTTAAAAGCAAAATTAATAAGTCTTAATAAAGACCTCTCAAGTTCAATGTAATCAATTTCTAAAGTGTTTTTCTCGGTAAAATTACCATTTCATAACCTAATCCTAAATCACAAACATTAAGTCTTATTATCTCTTTTATTCTTCTCTTAATCAAATTACGTTTGTTGCTTTTTCCAAACTTTTTAGTAACGGAAACACCGAACTTAACTTTTTCTATTTGTCGGTCGGATAAAAATGGTAAAATCTTTATTCCAAAAATTTTTTTCCACGCCTATAAACAGTTTGAAACTCTCTATTTTTCTTAATCTAATTTTCCTTATTCATATATCATCTTTCCATGCTTCAAACACAAAGCAAAAAAGCTGAATTTTAGAAAAGGCCACACTAATGTTGGCCTATGCTGATAAAACTTTTCTATTTTTAAGTCTTCTTCTCTTTAATGCAGCTCTACCTGCTTTTTGTACTCATTCTCTTTCTAAAACCATGAATTTTACTTCTTTTCTTCTATTCGGTTGATAAGTTCTTTTCATAATATAGATGACACCTCCTTATTATAATCACCTTTAGGTTATTCAATAAAAACTACCATAGATTATAAGCTATTTTAAGTATAATTGTCAAGTAAAAATATAAAAATTTTATAAATTTTTATACCTAAAATGAACAAAAATTTTTAATTCAGAATACAAGTATTTACATTCAACAAAAAGATGATATCATTAGGTTAAAGTAGTAGTAAAAGGGTTTAGAAAAATTTTAGTTTATAGAATATTAAAAGGAGACTGTATGAATAATTCCAGAAAAAATATTTAGAATACTATATTTAATTTTTGTATTTTTTAGTATTATTCTATAGTTTACATATAATGAGATAGGGGTCTTAATAATGTCTAAACACTTTGAATTAGAATTTTCCATTTTTGTTCTTTTCTTTCATCAATTATAGGTGTATTTATTTCAATAAGATACGAGAATTATAAATTGAAAAGGAGGAAAAAGAAAATAAACAGTGGGATTCTTTTAATAAAATAATGTATGAAGTTAGAATTGGACTCGTGATTTAGGAAAATCCAACTTCTAAGAAATATCCAGAGAGTATATTTCTCCTGAAGCATTATTTAACAAATTATCTTGTGATGAAATACCTGAAAAGTATATATCTAGAGTTTATGAAATGGCTCGTTTGATGAAATATTAAAATATCAAATATCTTTGCAAAAATCCTGATTTACAAGATATTAAAAATAAGGCTAATGTTTTTGGTAACTAGCTTCTGAACTCATCAAGATCCAAATTTTATAATCAATAATCCATTTGCATTTTTGCAAGTGGATTTTTATAAAAAAATTATTTAATATGATATTTTTGCCTCTATTTTTATAATTTTTTCTATTTATGTATCAAATACAATAAATTTGAGTTTTTGGATTTTTGGTATAATTTAACTGTGAAAAAGATGTTTAAAATCTTTCTATATAAAAATTTTTTTAGAAAAGTATCTCAAATTATTTTTACAAAAATGTAATATGTGGATAAGTAGAATGAATTTGTTGATAAGTTGTTTATTAATTTCTGATTATAATTTTTAGATTTAAAAAATTTGAAAAATGCAATTTATTTTTATAAACAATATAAGTTTTTAAGAAATGTGGATAACTTTTTAATTTGTTTAAATGTTTTTATTATTAACTCTAAAAATGTTTAAATTTCAATCTTTTAAAATTTTTGTCCACTGTGGATAAATATGTTGATAACTTTGTATGGGGAGTAGTTTATGTTTGAGAACGAAATAATGGTTGACAGCTTATGGCTTTGAAGTTTGCAATGAGTTAAAGATAAGCTTGGAGAGAGTCGTTTTGCGACTTGGATTGAAGTTTTAAAAGCCGATTTGTTATGAGAATCATAAGTTAATGGTACTTTGTCAGTCGAATTATATTAAAACTTTTATAAATGGACATTTTAAAGATTATATTGAAGAAGCTATAAATAACCAGCTTTTTCCTCTGATTAAAGAAAAATCCGAACTTTTACCTGTTGTTGCTACTGACGAACTTTATTTAGAAGCGATTAAAAATTTAGAGGTCAAACTTCTTTCTTTTTCAAAATCTGGTGAAAAAGCTACAAAAAGGAAAACTAAAGAAAATTTCTTCTTCAAACAATTCCTTAACTTTTTCAGATAGATTTACTTTTGACAATTTTCATAAAGGGTAAGAATAATGAATTTGCCATGGCTGCAGCTGAAGCTGTTGCCAAAAACCCTGCCAGTACCCTCAATCCACTTTTTATTTAGGAAATTCAGGTCTTGGAAAGACTCATCTTATGAAAAGCTATTGGCATGAAATTCATAAGAAATTTTGATTGTAAAGTGCTGTATTTGAGTAGTGAAAATTTACAATTGACTTGATTGATTCAATTAGGGATAAAAATCAAAATTCAGAATCCGAATTTAGAAAAATATAGAAATGTGGATGTTTTGCTTATAGATGATATTCAATTTATTGCAGGAAAGACTGCAACTCAAGAGGAATTTTTCCATACTTTTAATGAATTATACAGTAGAAATAAGCAAATTATAATTTTCATCAGATAGGCCACCAAAGGAGATTAAAAATCTTGAGGACAGACTTAAGAGCAGATTTAATATGGGTTTTAACTGTTGATATTCAACCACCTGATTTTTGAAACGAGAATGGCTATTTTACAGGATAAGGTAAAGAGTATGAGCCGATAGCTCTTTCAAATAGAGTTCTGAATTTATTGCAATGAATATTAAGAATAATATAGAGAGCTCGAAGGAGCTTTAATTAATGTTTTAGCTCATTATAAATTAAAACAAGATGCTCCAATGACTGTTGATTACGTAAAGGGAATTTTATCCCAAAAACTTAATGAACTTAATAGGAGAATTGGACATTGATGTAATAAAAGGAAACTGTAAGTCAGTATTTTTAAAATAGAAGTTTCTGATTTAAGTTCAAAAGAATAGAGCCAATTCAATTGCTTATCCAAGACAGGTTGCAATGTATCTTTGTAGAAATATATTAGACTATGCTTTGGGAAATATAGGTTCAGCTTTTTGAAAAAGATCATACTACTATAATGCATGGAGTTAAAAAGATTGATGAAAAGATAAAGACTACTGAATCTGTAAAAGCAGGATATAGAAAACATATGTTGGAAGATTAATATTACAAAAATGTAATATTAATTTTTAAAGAAATATTTTCAGTTATTCAACTTATACTGTTAATAAGCCTGTTGATAAGTTGTTGATAACTTTTTATAATTTTTTATTGTTAATATGTTTATAAGTCTAGGATTATTTTGTGATTTATACAGTAGTTATACAGTTAGAAATTGTTGTTATTTCAACATTTAAAAAGGGTTGTTTAAGATATCCACAGCCCTACTACTATTACTACTAAATTATATATATATATGTGAAAAAGGAGAAAATTATGGAAATAAAAGATAATGCAAAATGAACTTTTAAGTTTGATAAATATATCTTTAAGGGCTATAAGTTTTAAAAAATAATACTTCAATACTAGAAGGAATTTTATTTATTGCAAAGGATAATAGATTAACTTTAAAAGTCAACTGATTTGGAACTTACAATTGAAACTACAACTGAATGTAAGATTGGAAAAAGAAGGGCAGTTTTACTTAATGCATCAATGATTTCTAATATAGTAAGAAATTACCAAATGATGAGGTATATAGTAAAAGTTGATAGAGAAAAAGTATTTTATTCAAGTGAAAATGCAAAATTCAATATAATTGCAATGGATATTTACTCATATCCTGAATTTCCAACTTTTGAAAAATAAAGTGGATTTTTATGTTCAAGAAAATTTACTTTAAAGTTGCGACTAAACAAACAATTTTTGCAGAGCAGTGATTGATTATAGAATAGTTTTAAATGGTGTTGATGTTGAAATTGAAAAATAAAAATGTAGATTTTTGTCGCTCTTGACGTGACATAGAATTGCAAGAGAAGTTTTTAAAAGATAGAGGAAGATATTGAGGAAAAAGTTATAATTCCATCCAAGAGCTTTTAAACGAAATTTCAAAATTGTTCCTGAAGGTTCTGTTGTTGGAGTTTCACTTGTAAAGGTAGTTCGATTTTCACTTTTGAAAATACAATCTTTTCAACAAGAGTAATTGACTGAGAGTATTTGAATTATAAGGCACTATTCTCTTATGAACACAAGACAAAAGTTATCGTTTCAAGACGAGATTTAATAAATGCGATTGAAAGAGCAAATATTATCTATAAGGCAGAAAAGGGCGATTTAGTTACTTTTACAATAGATGATACTAGTATTTTTGGTTGAGGGTTCATCTGAAATTGAGATTTAAAAGATATTATCGATCATCAAAAAGAGGGAGATAATTTAAAAGATTGCATTTAATTCAAAAATATGTTTTAGAGGGATTAAAGACAATAGAACAGGATTTTGTTGAAATTACATTTAATGGTAGAGCTGGTGCTTGTATCTATAAAACCCGAAGATGAAAATATAGATTATACTTATTTAGTTTTACCTGTTTTGTTGCAAGATTCTCAATATTAGGAGTTTAAAATGGAAGAAATTATTATTGATACCGAATTTATAAAATTGGATTCGTTAGTTTGAAATATGCTGCTGTTGATTCAAACTGGAGCTGATGCTAAATTCTTTTATATCAGAGGGTTTAGTTTTTGTTGACGGAGAGTTGAAACAAGACGTAGTGAAAAATTTATGACGGAATGACTGTTAAGGTATTGGCTGACGAAGAAGTAAGTTTAATTGTTAAAAAGAGTAGAGTTGATAGTTGAAAAATACATTTGACCAACTTTAGAAATCTAAAAGATATTTCTTTTTGATTTTAAAGAGAATATAAATGTTTTGTCGGAAAAACGGAATCGGAAAGACGAATGTTTTGGAGGCAATTTACATTTCTCTTGTTGCGTCAAGTTTTAGACAGGCAAAAACAAGAAGATTTTTATAAGTTTTGGAGAGAGTTTTACGAAAGTTGATACTTTTTGTAAATGAAAAAGGGATTTGAAAAATAAAATTTCTTTTTTATATACCGAAGATAAGAAAAAGTTTTTAAAATTGATGATATTAAACTTAAGAGTATAAATGAGCTTTATGACTTTTTCAAATGTTATTGGATTTTTCCAGATGAACTAAAAATAATCACTGAAAGTCCAAATTTTTAGAAGAAATTTTTTTGATAGCTTTTATTATGAAAAATGTCTAAAAGGGCTATAAACAAAAATTGAAATTTGTATAGAAATGTAATTTTTAGAAGAAATTTACTCTTAAAGGAAATGAATTTATCCAGTTTTTATAAGCAGGAGATGAATGCTCTTACAAAGAAGCTTGCTCTTTGTAGCTATGAAATAAGTATGGAGAGGAAAAACTGATTGATTTGATAAATATGGAAATAAATTTCAATTCATCAACAATTATCAGGAGAAACTCTTTTTATTGAGTATGAGTCAATTTTATCTGATCATAAAAAGTCTGAAAATGAATGTTTAAAGGAAATTTTTAGAAAAATTTTTCAAAGTCCTATAAATTGATAGTGAAAATAAGACTACAAACTTTGGTATTCATAAGGAAAAATTTTAAATTTATTCTAAATGGCAATGATGCGAAGAGCTTTTCTTCACAAGGTCAAAAGAGAAATATTATAATTACGATTAAAATGTGTCAAAAAATATTTTTGAAGAGTATAAGGGAGTAAAAGCCAATTATTCTACTTGATGATTTATTTAGTGAATTGGACGAAGATAGAAGATGAAATTTTAGAATATTTAACGGATAATCAAGTCTTTATAATGACTACAGATAAATCTTTTTGTAAATAATTTTAGGAATATAAATGTTATAGAAATGGAAAAAGTAGAGAAAGGAAAAATATGAGTAAGGAAAAATTAGAAATTACGGGGCGAAAGACATTAAAGGGTTTTAACAGGTCTTGAACCAGTTAGACTTAGACCTGGTATGTACATAGGTTCGACAGGAGTAAAAGGACTTCATCATTTAGTTTATGAAGTTGTTGACAATAGTATAGATGAGGCTTTTGGCAGGTGTTTGTGATACAATTACAGTTACAATTTTTTTGAAGATAATTCTGTAAGAGTTGAAGATAATGGTAGTGGTATTCCAGTAGAAGTGCATCCACAAACAGGAAAATCAACACTTGAAACAGTTTTGACAATTCTACATGCTGGTGGTAAGTTCAATAACAATGCTTACCAAGTTTCAGGGGGACTTCATGGAGTTGGGGTTTCTGTTGTAAATGCTCTTTCAGAATGGCTTATTGCAAATGTAAAAAGAGATGGAAAAACTTTATGAACAACAATTTTCAAGGGAAATACAACTTCAAAAAACTTGAAGTTGTAGGTACTTCAAAAAGAAACTGGAACAATAATAACTTTTAAACCTGATTCTGAAATTTTTGATACAACAATTTATGAAAAAGAAATTTTAAAGAAAACAGATTTAGAGAAATGGCATTTTTAAATAAAGGTGTTAAAATTATTTTTACAGATGAAAGAGAAGATTTTACAGAAACTTTTCATTATGAAGGTGGAATAAAATCTTTTGTTGAGTATGAATAGAAATAAAAATAATCTTCATAACGAAGTTATTTATTTTCAAGGACAAAGAGCGATTCACAAGTTGAAATTTCTATGCACATATACAGACGGATACTCCGAAAATGTCTTAACTTTTTGCAAATAATATCCATACTCCTGAAGGAGGAAGTCATTTAGTAGGGTTTTAGGACTGCTCTTAACTCGTACTTTAAATGATTATGGAAGAAAATACAATTTAATTAAGGACAAGGATGCGAATCTTCAAGGGGATGATACAAGAGAAGGTCTTACTGGAATTGTTTCAATAAAACTTCCTAATCCGCAATTTGAAGGACAAACTAAAGGCAAAAACTTGGAAATAGTGAAAGTCGTGGTATCGTTGAAACTTTCTTATACGATAATTTGATGACTTTCTTAGAAGAAAATCCAAAAAGTTGGTAAAATTATTATAGAAAAGCACAAAGTAGTGCAAGAGCAAGAGAAGCTGCAAGAAAAAGCAAGAGATTTAACTCAGAAAAAATCAATTCTGACAATACGACTTTTACCTGGAAAATTATCCGATTGTCAAGAAAGTGATATTTCTGCAAATGAAATTTATCTTGTCGAAGGGGACTCTGCGGGTGGTTCTGCAAAACAAGGTAGAATAGTAAATTCCAAGCGGTTTTACCACTTAAAGGTAAGATTATGAATGTTGAAAAAGGCAAGAATTGACAAGATTTTTAGGTTATGAAGAAATAAAGTCAATGATTACTGCTTTTGGAACAGGAATTGGAAAAAGATTTTTAATTTAGATAATTTGAGATACGGAAAAATAGTTATAATGACAGATGCCGACGTTGACGGTGCACATATTAGAACTTTGATTTTAACATTTTTCTATCGTTATATGAAAAGAATTAATCGAACAAGGTCATAGTATATATTGCACAACCACCACTTTTATGGAATTATTAAAGGTGTAAGGTTGTAAAAATATTGTTGGACTGATGAAGAATTACAAAGCTAGTTTAGATGAACTTGGTCGTGATTCACTATAGAATTCAAAAGATATAAAGGGTCTTGGGGAAAATAGAATCCTGCACAACTTTTGGGAAACAACAATGAATCCATGAAAACAGACTTTTCCTACAAGTAAATATTGATGATGAAGAACTTGTGTCAATAGATGAAACTTTTTCAACTCTTATGGGAGATAAGGTTGAACCAAGACGATGAATTTATAGAACAAAAATGCGAAATATGTTGAAAAATATTGACGTATAGGAGGAATAGATGGCTGATATAGAAAAATAAAATAAATGTTGTCGATGTAGATATCGAAAAGGAAATGAAAAAGTCATACCTTGAATATGCCATGAGTGTTATTGTTGCAAGAGCTTTGCCTGATGTTAGAGACGGTTTAAAGCCTGTTCACAGAAGAATTATTTATGCAATGCAAGGACTTGGACTTTACCAGACAAAGCCTTTATAAAAATCTTCAAGACTTGTTGGGGAAGTAATGGGTAAGTATCACCCTCATGGGGACTCTGCAATTTATGATGCAACAGTTAGACTTGCACAAGATTTCAACTTGCGTTATCCTCTTGTTGACGGGTCAGGAAACTTTGGTACTATCGACGGAGACGGTGCTGCTGCTCCTCGTTATACAGAAGTTAGAATGCAAAACTTGCTCTTGAAATGTTAAAGAGATATAAATAAAGATACTGTAGATTTTGCACCGAACTATGACGAAAAACAAAAAGAACCAGTTGTTTTTACCAAGTAAATTTCCAAATCTTTTGGTAAATGGTAGCTGGTATCGCTGTTGGTATGGCTACAAATATGCCACCACATAATTTAAAACGAAGTAATTGATGCAACTTGCGAATATATCGACAATTTCGACATTTCCATTGAAGAACTGATGAAATTTGTAAAAGGTCCTGACTTCCGACTGGAGCAAATATTATGGGACTTGAAGGAATTAAACAAAGCTTATCATACAGGACGTGGAAAAATTACTGTAAGAGCAGTTGCAAATATTGAAGAATACAATAATAAGACTAGAATTATAGTTACAGAAATTCCATATCAAGTTAATAAAACTAATTTGATTATGAAGATTGTTGAGCTTTATCAAAGATAAGAGAATTGAGGAATTTCTGACCTTAGAGATGAAAAGTAATATGAAGGGATTAGAATTGTAATCGAATTAAAAAGAGATGCTAATCCGAATATTATTTAAATAATCTTTATAAACATACACAAATGCAAACTACTTTCGGTGTAATAAATCTTGCACTTGTAAATGGTGAGCCTAAAAGTTTTAAATTTAAAGGAATTAATTGGACATTATGTAGAACATCAAAGAGAAGTAATTACAAGACGTTGTAGATTTGAACTTAAAAAGCTGAAGACAGAGCACATATTGTTGAAGGACTTTTAAAAGCGATTGATCATATTGACGAAATCATTAAGATAATTAGAGCTTTTACTCAGATGCACAAGAAAAAACTTATGGAACGTTTTGGCTTTACTAAAATTCAAGCTGAAAGCATCCTATGAAATGCGTTTAAGAAGACTTCAAGGTCTTGAAGAGAAAAATTACAAGATGAATACAATTCTTTGATTAAAGAAATTGCAAGACTTAAAGAAATTTTAGGAAATGAAAGATTAATCTTAAATATATCAAAGAAGAATTACTAGAAATTAAAAGAAAAATTTGGAGATGACAGAAGAACTGAAATCAAACCTAATTTTGATGAAATTGAAATTGAAGAGTTAATCAAAGAAGAAGATGTTGTAATAACTCTTACAAAACAAGGTTACATCAAGAGAATCCTTCTGATACTTACAAAGTACAAAATAGAGGTGGAAAAGGTGTTGTTGCTCTTACTACAAAAGAAGATGACTATGTTGACAGTCTTTTTCGTAACTTCAACTCATAGCTTGATTTTATTCTTTACAAATAAGGGAAGAGTTTATAAACTAAAAGCTTATGAAATTCCCTGAAGGAAAAAGACAAGCTAAAAGGTCAAAATATTATAAATCTTTTAGAATTAATGCATGGGAGAAAAAGTAAAATGCAGTAATTCCAGTAAAAGATGCTGAAGCTGATGAATACTGATTATGGCTACAAAGAAAGGGACAATCAAGAGAACATCTGTTGAACTTTTCAAAGCTATTAGAAAAAGTTGGAATGAAAGCTACTAATTTAGTTGATGATGACGAACTAATTCAAGTTAGAGTTTCACCAGTTGAAGATTCAGCTATAATCGTTACAGAAAAAGGTCTTGCAATTAAATTTTGCACTTTTCTGACCTTAGAGAAATCGGAAGAACTGGACAGGGTGTAAGAGGAATTAAACTTGATAAAGATGATGAAGTTGTTTCAATGAATCTTGACTCAGAAGGAAAACACCTACTTGTATTTCTCTGAATATGGATATGGTAAGAGAACGTTAGCTTCAAAACTACAAAGTACAAAACAGAGGCGGAAAAGGTGTTAAAAACTTATAAAGTAACTGAAAAAACTGGTTTTATGTTTCATCTAAAATGGTAAAATCCAAATGATGAAGTCATAGTACTTTTCAGCAAAGTGGAGGAATTATTAGACTTCTTGTTAAAGACATACCAGTAAAAGGTAGAGATACACAAAGGTGTTATAATCAAAGATGTAAATAAAGACGAAGATAAAAATCGTTGCAGTTGCAAAATATGTAAATGATGTTGAATAAGGAGATGCTATGGAATTAAAAGTTGATTTAAGACAAGAGGGAGAAAAACTTTTGTCGATTTACAAGGTGATTTGGATATAAATTCCAATAAAGAATTTAAAGAAAAGTTAATTCCGTTCAAGGAGTATAACAGTAAATTGTGAAAAATCTTTCATATATTGATTCAACGGGACTCGGTGCTTTTATAAGTATCTACAAACATATAAAAAGAAAAGGGAGAAAAACTTGTTATAACAGGTTTAAAACCACATATCAAGAAAAATCTTTCTTATAACCGACTTAGACAAAGTTTTTGAAATCGAGGGGTAATTATGGATGAAAATATTTGTAAAAATTTCCTTCAGATATATTTCAACTTTAAGACTTTCAATTTCTTCCATAGCTAATACAATATCTATGGATGTTGAAAATATCGAAGATTTAAAAGTTTCAATTTCTGAAGTTATAAATTTATTTGTAGATGAAAGTAATTTTTGAAATCAGTATGGATGTCTTTGACGATAAAATTGAAATTGAAAGTAATGCCCGATATTTCCATTTCAGGAATTCAAGAAAAGAAGAAAATAAATTTGCTTTTACTAATTTTGGAAAATTTAATTGATAAAAATAGAATTTAAGGAAAAAGTGTACTTTTAGTTAAAAACAAAGGATAGAAATATGAAAAAGGTATATAACAAAACCGGACTCAGAACAAATAAAAAGCTCTATTTAAAAGAGTATTTTGAAAATCCCACACAGAACTTAGAGACAAATTAATAGAAAAAATCTATATATGGCTGAAAATTTTAGCTAAAAATATGTAAATCGTGGAATTGACTACGATGACTTATTCCAAGTTGCAAGTCTTGGCTTAATCTATGCCATGAGATAGATATGACATCTCAAAAAGGCTGAATTTTCAAGTTTCACTATGCCGACTATCGTCGGAGAAATAAAAAGATATTTCAGAGATAAAGGTTGGGTAATTCGAGTTCCAAGAAGAATACAGGAGAACTCCAAAAAGTTAATAATGCAAAATATCATTTAACACAAGAGCTTGGAAGAACTCCAACAATTAAAAGATATTGCCGACTATGTAGAACTTTCAGAAGAAGAAGTGTTGGAAATTATGGAAGCTAGTAAAGTTTATACACCTCAATCATTAGATCAAAGTTTTCGAAAATTCAGATAGTGAAGACAAAGACACAAACTTAATTGATATTGTTGGAGAAGAAGACAAAGAATTTGACTTTTATTGACAATCAAGATTTTATTAAAAAGACTTTAGAAAAACTAACTGAAGTTGAAAAACAGATAATACTTGGGAAGATATTTTTGAACAAAAACACAAGTAGCCCTTGCAAAAGAGCTCAACATTTCCCAGATGACAGTAAGTCGTCTCGAAAAAGCTCTTGCAAAAATTTAGAGAAGAATTAAATATGTAAATTTGGGAGAAAAATCAGCGGAAATCCGTTGATTTTTGTTAGTAAGTATGTAATTTAATAATTTTATGTATCTTCGATACATTTACTTATTCTTGTTTACTTGTAAATAAAGTAGGTCTGATAGAGGTAATTGTATCTTTAGATACAATTACTCGAAATCTCATAAAAGCTCTATAATTATGAATATAGTCTATTTTAATGAAATTAAAATTATAATCATTTCTAGTGTAAAAACATTGAATCTACTCAATAATTATGCTATACTGACATTGATTGTATTAATATAAAAGGAGAAAAATAATGAGTTTTTAAAAAAGTTATTAACGGATTATTTAACGGTTCAAAGGAAAAATGAAGAGTATTCTAATGACGAGTATTCTCCTACTTTGATTAAAGAAGCACATCTTGCTTATTGGGAAGAATTTTCATATATGTTGGCTTTAACACCTGAAAATTACACAATTACAGAAGATACTTTTGCTAATATTAAAAGCTATAGGTGGTGTTGAAAATTAAGGAAAAATATGCCAAGTGAAGATTTACCAGGAAAGCTTGTTATATCATACGATGGTACTGACTTTGAAGTAGGATTTTATATTGGAGATTTTTATACAGAAGAAATGTATCAATGGCAACTCACAATATTTTTACGGAAGAGGAAAAAGAACAAATTTTAAAAAGTAAAGAATGCCTTAAATGTCTATATGAAGTTTGAAGGCAATCCTAAAAATGTTATCATTTACAGCTAAAACTTGTTTATGCTATGATTCCTGAAATGGTTGCTCTTTGTGATGAAAAGTGCTGAGAGAATGTTAAATAAAAAAATGGGTTGAATTGTCTGCTAAATCAAAATGTACTTCCGGCTCCTATAAGTCTATATACTGTTCAAGCCGTTTATGATGAAAATGAAGTTTGGCTACATACACATGGATTGTGTAGATGCAATCTACACTGAAATTGAAATTTTAGGTTCAAACAAGGATGACTCCGGAACACATTATGACTTAATTTCAAATTATGCTTGTAGATTGTTAGATGATCCAAACATTAGAAGATGAAGGAAATCAAAATGGAGAAGAAAACAATACATTTGGGAGTTTTTACGATGGAGAACCAATAGTTGCTACATCAAAAATGGATAAATGCTTTGAAAGTATTATCCTAAGGATATTCTCGGAGGGATTGAAGATAGAAAGGACTCTATAATTCTAAAAACAAATATACTTTTTCCTTTATGGAAGTGAAGAGGACTTTAATAAAAGCGTTTGAGAAAGCCTTCAGAGTTTACAGAAAAGTTGGAGAATAATCCTATATTTTTATTTAAGCAATGAAGAAACTGCAAGAATGAGTTCTTTGGCGAGAGAAAGATTTTCTTATGTTGAAAGAGAATGCTTAAGGAAAAACAAGACGGTAAAGATATTGGCATTATTATTAAGTTAGGTCTTGAAACAGTAGATGAAGAAGGTAATTTGGATAGTGAAAAATCGTGAACATATTTGGTTTGAGAGCTCTTTTCTATGAAGGAGATAGTTTTTAAAGGCAAGATTGACTCAAGAGCCTTATAATATTCCTAATTTACATGAAGGTGATGAGGGAATATATTCTATAGATTATGTAAGTGATTGGAGGATCTATACTGAAAATGGTGTAATAACTCCTGAAACTGCATATTTGCTAGATTTATAAAAAGAAAAAGAAAAATCAACGTAACTACGTTGGTTTTTGTTTTGGGAGAGTGTATTTTTTTATGATGTATTTTCGATACATTTAATTTTGCTTGTTTACTTGTAAACAAACAAGTATTTCCGAAAGAAAAATTATTTGAATAATTGACTTATATTAATTAGAAAGTGAAATAACGAGTCCTTTTTATATCTTTCTAATAAATATACGTTTACCTTAAATTATAGTTTATTTTTAAAGGTGTAAAATAAATTGATTATACTCAATAATTGTGATATACTGCTTATAAGTTTTAATAAATTACAAAGGAGAAAATGAGTTGATTTTAAAAATTTATTTAATGGATTATTAATGGTTTAAAAGGGAAATAATAAAAGAAGCACTCTTTATTATTGGGAAGAGTATTCTTTAGTATGTCAGCACGTAGTACCTGAAAATTATTCACTTACAGAAGAAGTTTTTGTTAATATTGAGGCTTTAGATGGAATTAAAATTAAATATAGAAAACTGCCACATAAAAACAGCAGGAAACTTGTGATGTCATATGAAAGAAAGGACTTAAGCAGGATTTTTCTTGGAGATTTTCCTGTTCATGCGAAATGCGTCATTGAGAACAACAATATTTTACGGAAGAGAATAAAGAAAAATTCTAAGTGTAAAGAAAATCTTTAAATATTTTTTATGAAGTTTAAGAAAAATCTCAAAAATGTTATCATTTACAGCTAAACTTATCTATGCTATGGTTCCTGAAATGGTTGCTCTTTTTGATGAAAGTGCATTATAAATAAAAAGTGGGTTGAGTTAGCAGTAAAATCAAATTTGCTTCTCTGATCCAATAAATTTATTTAGAATTCATGCTGTTTATGATAAAAATGAAGTATGGTTATATTCATATGGATTGTGTAGATGTAATCTTCGAGAATGAAATTTTAGGCTCAAGTATGGAAGACTCGGTAACACATTATGAGTTGCTTTCAAATTATGCAAAGCTGGTTATTAAATGGAAAAGATGCTATTTTAAAGATGAAACAAATGAACAAGGTGAAGAAACATCACCTATTGGATTTTTATGATGAAGAACCGATAGTCGTTTCATCTAGTGGGCAAATGGTTTAAAGTATTATCCTAAGGATATTCTCGGCAGTTTTTGATGATAGAAAGAACCTCATAATTCTAAAAACAAATATAATTTTCCATGGTTGTGAAGAGCTATAATAAAAGCATTTAAGAAAGCCTTCAGAGTTTACAGAAAAACTGAAAATGAGTCTATATTTTTATGTAGCGATGAGGAAACTAAAAAGAAAAGATTTCTTTGTGAAGAAAGATTTTCTATGTTGAAAGAATGCTAGGAAAAACAAGAAGGTAAGGAAGATATTGATTTTATTATTAAATTAGGGTCTTGAAACAATAGGACGAAAATGGTAATATAGATACAGAAAATCGTGAGTATATTTGGTTTGAAGATATTTCTATGGAAGGAGATAGTATTAAAGGAAAAGTTACTCAAGAACCTTATAATATTCCTAATTTGCATGAAGGTGATGAGGTATATATTCTAAAGATTATGTAAGTGATTGGAAAAATTCATACTGAAAAAGGTATAATAACTCCGGAAAACTGTATATTTATTGGATTTATAAGATATGTTAAAGTAAATAATTTTTATCCTTAAATTAAGGTGTATTTAAGGGATAAAAAGATTATTGATGAGAAATCAAAAGAGAGGGCATGAGACTACAAAATATATAAGATTAAAATAGTAAAAGTTTAAAATCAACGGGTTTCCGTTGATTTTTGTGGGAAGTTGTTGATATGTATCTATTGATACATTTACTTTTACAAAAACAAAAGTAGGGTCTGATAGAGTATTTGTATCATTTGATATAATTATTGCAAGGCAACAGAGTTCTAAGTATCTACCAAATGAAATTATAAAATTTTTTGGTATACACAATCAAAGGAAGTTTTTAGAATTATATTATATCTTTTGGATAGATTCCTTTATATTTTTGAAACAAGTACTGAATTTACTAGAGAGAAGAATACCCTACTGCTTCAGCAATATCCTGAATTTTAAGGGAGGAGTTCAATAGAAGAACTTTCGCCATATTTATTCGGCGTCTTTGAGTGTATTCGGTAATTGTACATTGATATTTTGTTTAAATAATTTTTAAGTTTTGTACCGCTCATAGTGGATATTTTTCTAAAGTTTTTGTGAAATTGAGGTTGCATAATGATCGTCTATATAATTAGCAACAATTTTCCAAAAGCTTCATCATCGGCAATAGATATTGGATTGTTGTACTTATTTAAAAATGCGTCTATCGTTATACTAAGCCATTCTTTTGCCTTTGATTCAAAAAGATTTCAACAGCAGGAGATATCATCTTACAATTTAGTATATCTTTGCAATTCTTTCCAAAGGTTTGTTTATAATTGTATTAGTGTTGAAAAATAAATTTTCATAGTTACAAATTTTGTTTTTGTATGAGGATAGACAATCTTCTATCATAGATTGGTTGAAATTTATACCTATTCCTAGATAGGAGAGTTTTTATGTAGTATAAATCTATAGTTTTTAGAATTTTTGTATTTATAACATAGAGTGAGTTTGAAGAAAGATTTTTGATAGGATTAAAAACTTTCTCCATTTGCTGTAACTAAATAAGATGAGTAAAAGGAATAGAAATTATCCAAACCGGCGAAAACTTGTGTGATAATTTCTTTTTATGAAAAACATCGTGAATATCAATTGTAAAATTTTTACCTTCATAAAAACCAATATATGCCTTCCGCATCTTCTGTATTGAAACAAAAATGTATGTCCTGCAGAGGAGTATTTTGTATTATCAGTACATTCATTTGTAGAAAAAGTTTTTAACAAAAGTTGTAAAATCGCTCATATATACCTCCATTGTATATTTTTATCCCTAATAGACATTATTCCGAATAGACATAGTTAGCTATGTCTAATTGATTGAATTTCTATTTATTATATAATTTATTATATGATAGATAAATTATATAATAAATAGAAGATAAAACAAGCTAAGAGTTATATACTGTTAAAAATTTTAAAAGACCAATTTTATAGTCAGTCTAAACAGGATATTTATGAAGCTTGTTTAATTTAAAGAAAAGGAGGAGTTATTCATTGAAGAATAAGAAAAATCAATACTAAAAAGGCTAATGCCTTATGCCGGTAAGAAAAAGTATTTTGCTTTATGTCGCTATGATTATGTCTGCTATTTCAGGTATTATGGTTTTTGATGCCTATGGTTTTTATTCATAGGATTGTAAATAGTTTAATTTTAAATGAAACGGTAGATTTTTGTCTATGTGAGGAAAAAATTGATTTATGCAGCAACATTTGGGATTAGGTTTATTTATATACCTTATAGGTCTCATTTTATCCCATGTTTTTGCGTTTGAAGTAGAAGATAATATTATTAAGAGCTCGGTAAAAACTAATTAATAAACCGCTTGGATATTTTTGATGATAAAGAAAAGTGGAAGAATAAGAAAAGTAATCAGTATCCAGAGCTTCTGAAACATTCTTTTCTTAGCACATCAACTTCCTGATATGGCAATGACAGTTATATCACTGATAGTTCTGTTTGTATTTTTCTTTATGTTTGATTGGGAAATTGGAGCATGAGTATGGTGCCGATAATTATTGGCATGATATTAATGTCATCAATGATGACATCCGAAAATAAAGAAAATGAAAGAAGAATATTACGAAGATCTTTCAATTTATCTTCTCAGACTGTGGAATATGTCAGGGAATTCCTGTGGTAAAAACATTCGCACAAAGTGTTGAAAAGTTTTGATAAGTTATATTCATTAATTATCAAAATAAAAAGATCTTAGTGCTCAAGCTTACTATGAGTTACACGAATAAAATGTCATGGTTTGAGACTATTTCTACATCGACAGCATTTTCTTAGTGCCTGCAGCTTTATTATTAATAATAAATTTAATGGAAATTTAGCTAATGTAGTTGCAGATTCTGTTATTTACTTTCTGATAGGACCGATATTTGCCATTTTTATTATGAGAACGGCGACAATTACACAATTTAGTTATTTTGCGGAGCTTGCTCTGGATAAAATTGAAAATATACTTGAATATGATGATTTTATTTATGGAGATAAAACAAGCTCTGATGCGGGAATTGAGTTTAAAAATGTAAGTTTTTCTTATGGTGAAGAAAATGTCTTGGATAATATTTCTTTTAAAAGTAAAAAGGAGAACAAAGTTGCTTTAGTTGGAATGTCGGGCAGTGGTAAAACAACTATAGCAGGCTTCTCTGGGATTTCTATGATATTAAATCAGGTGAAATTTTAATTGGCGGGATTAATATAAAAGATTTTGAAAAAGAGCTTTGATGATAGCCTTTTGTTTTTCAAAATTCCAAACTGTTTAAAAGATGAGTTTAAGAGAGAGAATCTTCTAATTGCAAAACCTGACGCAACGAGATGAAGAAATAGATAATGCTTTGATTAATCTCAGGCTGTAAAGAGATAATCAAAGGTTTGAAAATGGACTTGATACTGTTTACGGAACGAGGGGCACATATTTTTCAGGTGGTGAAGCTCAAAAGACTTTCTATAGCAGAGCTTTTCTTAGGATGCGGATATTATTATTTTTAGATGAAGCTACAGCTTTTGCGGATCCTGAAAATGAACATCTAATTCAGGAGTCTTTAAAAAGTATTATCAAAAACAAGACAACTGCTAATGATTGCCCATAGATTATCTACTGTAGTAGACGTGGACAAGATACTTGTTATAGAAAAAGGTAGAATTGTAGAAGAAGGTAAGCACTCAGATTTGATAAATATGAATGGGCATTATAAAAAGCTTTTTGGGATGAATATCAAAAATCTGTAAAATTGGAAGATAGGAGGTTAAGATATGGTTTTCTTATTTTATGAAACGATATGCTATGTCTGAAAAAGGACGATTAATTTAGCAGTATCATCTCACATACCTTTGTTAATTTAACAAAATTATTTGCACCAATGATTGCCTTTATGTTTTGTTTCAGTATATAGGCGTTTTGAAGGGCATTGAAAGTTATAATTTTACTCTATTTCATTATCTTATATTAATTATAGTAATGATGATATTAATGTTTTAGTTGCAAGGTGGGATTATGTGAGACTCTATACCAATGTGTATAAGTGAGAGTGCAAATTCAGATTGATTTAGCAGAAAGATTAATGCCTCTTTCTTATTTTTGGAAAAGAGATTTGTGAATCTTTGCAGAAACAATGATGATGATATGAATTTATATGAAACTATATTTTCACATGCTGTTCCTCATATATAGTGCAACTGCCATTTCTACAGAGTATTATTAACTTGTACTTATTATCTATAATCCAAAAGTGGCTTTTTTGCAGCATTGTGGTGATTCCGATTTCACTTCTAATAATATTTTTATCAAGAAAAGTCAGATAATGCAAATGGATAGATAGATAATCATAAGTATTTGATGATTTGCAGGAAAGATTGAGCAGATAGACAAATAAAATCTTATAATTTAGAAGAACAAATGCTAAAAGATAAAAATTAAATATGTCTACAAAACAAAAACTAAAGGTGAAATTGTTGCGGGAACACTTACAGGAATAGCGACTATTATTAAAACTTGGTATTATAAGCGTTGCTGTTGGTGTAAATATGCTTTGCAGGGGAGATAAATATGTTGGTTTATATCGTATTTTAATGCTGACTAAACAGTATTTATCTACCAATAGAGACAATTACTTTTATGTCCATGATAGTTATGCTTTGATGCTGTGGTTGGAAGAATAAAGAAATAAAAAGCTCATGCCTATTCAAGAGGCAAAAAGAATATGGAAATTACGAATTATGATATTGAATTTAAAGATGTTTATTTTGGATATGATAATTATTCTGTAATAAATGGGGTTAGTTTTATCGCAAAAGCAGGTGAAATCACAGCCTAATTGGTTCAAGCAAGCGGAAAACAACAGTTGCAAAACTTGCTGCAAAGATTTTGGGATATGAGATAGAGGAAAATTTTGATAGGTGGAGAAAGACATAAGTGAGGTTGATCACGAGACTTTGCTTAAAAATTTTCTCTGCATAGTATTTCAAGATGTTATCCTCTTTAATACAAGTATAAAAGATAGCTATTAAAATCGGAAAAAAGATGCTACAGATGAGCAAATATCAAGAGCGGCTAAAATAGCAGAGATGTGATGGTTTTATAAACAAAATGCCGGAAGGAATAGATACTATAATAGGGAAAAATGGACAAAGACTTTCCAGGTGGAGAAAGACAAAGAATATCAATAGCGAGGCTGATCTGAAAGATGCACCGATTATACTGCTTTGATGAAGCTACAGCATCTCTTGATGCTCGAAAATGAAAGTCTTATTCAGGAAGCTCTTTCTGAACTATAAAAGAAAAACAATTATAGTAATTGCTCATGAGACTTAGAACAATAAGAAATGCAGATAAAAATTGTTTTTGTTAAATGCCGGAAAAATAGAAGCGGTAGGGTACAGATAGCGAACTTTGTAAAAAGCTCGGAATTTTATAAAAGGGCAATGCTGAAAAAGCAAATATTCAGTAAAAACTTACAGGAGGACATTATGGAAATGGAAAAATTGAAAATCAAGGATTTAGTTACAATAGGTGTATTTACGGTACATATTTTGTACTTATGTTTCTTTTCAGGAATGATTGGCATAGTACCGATTTTATACTTGGCATATCCTGCTGTGCGCAGGTATTATACAGACATAGTATTATGCTTTTTATGGCAAAAGTTCAAAAACCATAGGATTATTTATACTTGGTTTAATTTGTAGTCTTATCGTTATTGCAATGAAACATATATAATATTAATACATGCAGTAATAAGTATGGTGATTGCTGAATTTGTAAGAAAAATCGGGATATAAATCTTTTAAAATACAATATGCTTTCATTTCATATTCAACACTTGGATTTGTCGATTTCTTAGTGCAAATATTATTGGCTAAAAGATAAGGTTATTGAAAATGAGCTGAAAACAAGGAATGGGATATGATTATATAATGAAACCTAATTGCACTTTTTAAATTTCGAAATATGATATTTGGTATATATTGGTGCAATTGTCGGTGGAATTGTCGGTGCCGATATCGAGAAAGTATTTTGAAAAAGCATTTTTGAAAAAGCAGGTATTTTATAATGCCTGTTTTTGGATAATCCATATAATCCGAATCCGATTAGTAAACTTTTGGTAACTTTTTGCTCGGTTTTGCTGTGTATTTCATAAAGGTAAATATTTATTTTTGAATGGGGCTATTATACTTCTCATTTCATTTTCTTTTTATAAGAATGGATTTAAAAAGAAGCGATTGAAAAATATATTGTTTTTGGTACTGTTTTTCTTTGATAATACCTAGTCTTGAGTGTAATGAAATATGAATGTAATTTTACTGATATTTTTATGTTGTTTGCCGTATGCAGGATGTTTTATCTTCATTCCATTTAGTTCCAGTGGTTTTTGTAAAAACATCAGATGTAGGAAGTCATAATATCTTCAATGGATAAAAATTAAATTACCTCATAGTATGTTCTATACCAATTGCTGTAATTTTTAGATTTTCCGTCATTTAGAGAGAGAGTCATAATATAAAAGCTTTCGCTATGAAGATAAGAGGAATTACATTAAAAATCCTATTTCGTATATTGAGTATGTAATGGTACCTTTACTCGTCATATCATCTAACATTTCTGATGACATTGCAAAGGCTGCAGAGAGACAAAATGTATTGAAAATCCTATACAAGGTATATATCAGTCAAAATGAAAAATAGTTGATTTTTGGATATGTGCTCTGGTACTGATGATGGTTATAGGAGGGATTTTATGGTAGAAATCAATTTATCTCTATCTTATGGAAATAATAAAAGTGTTAGATATTTCTTTAAATATAGAAAAAGGTGAATAGTATTACTTACCGGAAAAAGTGGAAGTGGAAAAGTCTTCAGATTATAAATTCTATCAATGGATTAGCTGTAAGATATGATGGAGCCTCTATAGATGGAAGTATTAGGATAGGGGAATAAAGATATAAAAACACCGTAAGCTCTCACGAAATATCAATACTTGTATCAAGTGTTTTTCAAAATCGAAGACTCATTTTTAATGTGAATACTACTATTGAATTGCTATTTGGAAAACATAGGACTTTCAAGAGACGAAATGGATAAAGATTAACTGCAAATGCGAGTTATTCTCATGAGCATCTTTTGAATAGAGATATTTTTAAATTATCAGGTGGGGAAAAACAGATTTTATGTATTGCTGCGAGTTATATATCCAGGGTACTGAAATAATTGTTTTAGATGAGCCTTCATCAAATCTTGATGAAGAAAATATTAAGAGTTATAAAAGAAATGCTTGCTCAACTTAAGATATGGAAAAACTATTATAATTTAGAACATAGAATATTTTTACCTTATGGATATTATAGACAGGATTTAATTAAAGATGGAAAAATACAGAGAAATATACTAAAATAGATTTTTGTAAATTATCCACAAAGAAACTTTAATGGAGTTAGGTTTAGAGAATAAAAATGATAAAACTTACAGTACCTGAAATTAAAATAGCTGGAGTTTCAATGTGAGTATTGAATTTAAGTTTAATGATAGATAACAAGTTGCTTTTCAAAATATCTTATTTGAAATGGGTAAAATTTACGGCATAGTGGAACAAATGGGCTCGGAAAATCTACATTGCTACGTTGTCTTATAGGTTGCGAGCGAAAATCAAAAGATGAAATCTATTTAGATGCCAAAAAGACTTTCCGAAAAGCAGATAGGATTAAAATATCATCACTTGTAATGCAGATGTTAATCATCAACTTTTACATGATTCTGTTATAAGTGAAGTAAGTCTTGGTATGAGAAAATATTGAGATTAGTTATGTTGAAAGATATTCTATTCGACTTTGTATGAATTGAAAGATTGTCATCCAGATGAGTTTTGTCAAGTGGACAAAAGCAAAAGGGTAGTAATAACATCCGTATCTGTGTAAAATTCAAACTTTTGTGATGAACCAACAAGTGGAATGGATTACCACAATAAGGGATGAAGGCGTCTCACCTAATCCAATAAAATGCAAGTAGTCATAAGAAAATAATATTTTATTGTTTGCACGATCAAAGAAATAAATCGATAGCCGATTATATTGTATATTTGTAGATGCTAATCACAGAACCCCACTCTTCCACGATGCTCACATCGGCTGGGTACCAGGAACCTTGTTGCTTTCGCGCAATAAGAACTCCACCATCTCTACGATGCTTCACATCGGCTGGCACCCATTTGGAACCTTGTTGCTTCGCAATAAGAACTCCACCATTCTACGATGCTTTCACACGCGGGTGCTGGGAACCTTGTTGTTTCACAATAAGGCTAATATTTCCAGTTCAGTAACTAGGTTGGGGAGTAAAATTTTAAAAATACTCCCTAATGTTGTATAAAATATTTTTACTATAAAAATCTAATAACTTTGTCAGCTTCTTCGGAAATATTACTTAAATGGTATATGCAAAACTCAGATAAAGTATGTTATGCTAATAAAGTAATATTATTTATATTACATTTAGTTTATTTTACGTTAAGCGAGGGTTTTTCTATGAGGAAAAGATTTTGACTCTGATATTAACGTTTCTATCATGCTACTACAAGTAGTACAAATTGGAATTTCTGCTACACGAGTTAATACAGCTCCAAAATTACACAAGCTCAAAATAAGTTTAAAGTGCAGCGACGAAACGAAGACTATGATTGTAGTTCTGAAAGAGAGAATTCGAAATGCAACTTTTGAGAGCCTTAAAGGACGGAAGAAGGAAAGAAAGCGAGTAAGTGCACAAACTAAGGCATTGGTTAATTCTTTATTTAAGCTGAACCTTTCTAAACGGGTATAAGCTGGTGAAACATATTATGAATATGACTTTTATTTGCTGGAATTGTTTTAAAAACTGATAAATAGTACATTGATTTCAAAAATGGTTTTGTTGAGTGAGTTTCAAACGAATTTTAAAACTCAAAGTATGATGAACTCTAAAAAGGAATTCAATGCAAAGAGAAGGAAAAGAAGCTTGATTCAAATGAAGGTTATAGATGAACCTAGAAAGAAACATAATGGACAAGGTAGAGTTGTAGACTGTATTAGATACAGGTGTTGATGTAAATCATAGAAATTTCTGAGAGTTTTGATGTTTCAAAAGAAAGTTTCAACTAAGATCTGTGAATCAAAGATGAAAAAGTCGGAATTAATTATGGTAGCTGGAGGACTGACAAAAGTTGTCGTAGTGCCTGCATAATTACAGCACAAATGGAAAGAATGTAAAGGAAGAAATGAGAGAAGAATCTCTCGGAATGCATGTTTCGGTATTTCAGTTGGAAATCCAGAAAAAGAATATGAATTTACTCAACCAGATGGAACAACTAAGAAAGAAAGAATAATAGGAACTGCTCCTGAAGCTCAACTTATTTTTATGGGAGTTTTCCAAGGACAATCAACATTTACTCACATTTATTCAAAAAGCTGTTCAAGACTCTGTAAAACTTGGTGCTGATAGTATCAACTTGAGTTTAGGTGCCCTCAACGGTTCTATCGCATCTGTTGGTAAAGCTATGGAAAAAGTTTTATAGCTTTCAAGCTAGAAAAATGGTAAGTTATCGTAGCACTGCAGCTGGTAATGACGGTCATTTCGGTGCATTTAGTGATAAACCTCCTGTTACAAATCCTGACTATGGGACAGTTGGACAACCGGGGGTTGCAAAAGATGCTTTAACTGTTGCAGCTATGTATACAGATGTTGAAAGAGTAAGAACAATAAGTATTGAAGGCATTAAAGGTGTAATAAAAACAGGAGATTTCTTCCCAGGTTATGATAGTGAAGGAGATCCTGTTCCTGAACAAAACTTTATACCTTCGGGTCAAGATTCACAAAGCTATGATATAGTTGATGCAGTCTTGAAAATGAAGATGCGATTATAAAGGTCAAGATGTAAATGGTAAAGTTGTTTTAGTAAAAAGAGGAGGAGCTACTTTTGCAGATAAGATTGCTTTAGCAGGCAAAAAAGGTGCAAAAGGTGTTATAATTTACAACCACGAACAAGGTGGAGAAGAAATTATAACTATGGCATTTGGAGATCAAACTAAAGATGTTAGAATTCCATCTGGCATTTATAGGAAATGCCGGCGGAAAACAAATTTGCAAATTTAGATAGTTAACTCGCTGACACTAACAGCCTTCCTTACGCAAAAGGTGGACAATTAACAGACTTCTCATCCTATGGATGGGCATCTGACGGAACTTTCAAACCTGATATAACTGCTCCAGGTGGACTTATTTATTCTTCAATAACACTAATAAATATGCAACTATGAGTGGGACTTTCAATGGCAACCTCATATTGCAGGTGTAGCTTTTGTAAGAGAAAGCTTAAGCCAAAGACATCCTGAAATTAAGGGAGAAACAAGAATATGACATTCTCAAAAGCACATGATGAGTACAGCTGATCCTGTTAAGGAAGCTGGAAGTGATGATTATAGTCTCCCAGAAAACAAGGTGCTGGTGCCATCAATGCTGGAAAAGGCTAAGTGCATCGATCTCACGTAATTGACAGCAACAATAATCCAAAAGTTTTGGTTAAATGATGTTGATAGTAAATTTGAAATTAATTTAAAAGTTGTAAATATTGAAAATGAAGCAAAAACTTTAAAATATAAAACTGTTTTAGGTACTGATGCTACTGAAAAATGGAAAATTTGCTTTTAAAGACAAGAACTCTTGATGCGAAAATCGAAGGAAAAGAAATCACTGTTCCCATGCAAGAGTTCAGTAAATGTAAAATAACAGTTGACGCTAGCAAATTCGATAAAGAATTGTCAACAAATGCCTAATGGTTACTTCTTAGAAGGTTTTGTATTCTTTGAAGATGCTAAAGACGGTGGAAAAGAAGTTAGCATAGCATTTAGTGGATTTAAAGGAAAATGGGCTAATTTACCACTTTGGGAAAAACCTATTTATGACTATGATTTTAGAAAGAATTACCAATGTATATGACAAGGAAATACTTTACAGGAAACTTTACATCTCTTTGTAACATGCTGAAAAATAACTCATATGCATTATCAAAACAATGGACTCAACAAAGGAGTACAACTCAATTTTGTTGGTAGTAATAGCGAAATCTCTAGGTTTGACTCGGCAAATTATCATTCTCAAAAGGACACTATGGCAATTTCTCCCAAATGGAGATAATAACAAAGACTTTAGTTATTTAAATGAAGGTGTATCTTTCTAGAAATGCACAATATTTAAAAAGCTAAAGTTTATGATGAAAGTGGAAATCTTGTTTTATGAAAATGGATCAGGTTATGCCTCAGAAAAATAGCAATAACACAATCCAAATGCTGCAAAGATCTAATCTTATAACTCAAACTTATTGGGATGGAACATCTAATGGAAAGAATCTCTTCCTGAAGGTAAGTACAAGTATGTAGTAACTGGAAATTTGAAGTTGAGTGGTTCTGGTTTTACTGAACAAAAATTAGAATTTGAAGCAAATTGACATTACTGCTCCAAAGATTGCTAAACCTAAGGTTGAAGGTAATATTTACAAACTGAAATTACAGATAACTAAGTGAGTATTGATAAAACATTCTTAAAGATATCTTGACAAAGATGGAAAAGTTAATGGATAAATCCTCAAAGTGATGATGGTACTTTGAAATTCTCAAGCAATAGATCATAAAAATATCTATATTCATACTTTTGACCATGCTGGAAATATTTCATCACTTAATTTAGATGGCTCTGAATATTCTGCACCTCAAAATAAAACCACAAGATTTAGGAGCAAATATTAAAACCAGTATTTAGAGTAACAAATTATAAAGACTTTGAAGGAAATCATATTGAAGGTTCAGAAAAACTTAATATGTTCCCAATTGAAATTAATTGGAGAAAAAGTTTCATTAAACTCTAATAATCAAGGTTGGGCTCCAATGAGCATCATTCAGATATGTTAATGGATTACTTAATGTTGCTCCAGGAAGTCAGTAAATTCAATATAGCTGAAATTCCGATGTATAGTGAACCATTGAAAAGAAAAGAAAAGTTGTTAATAAGTGAAAAAGGTAAAGAATCAGAAGTTGTTTTTTGAAACTAAACAAAAAGAAGAAAAAGATTTCAAGGACATGGAGAAGTTAATTAGATTACAAATAGGTACTATCCTGAAAAACTATATGGGGAGTCAGTGGAACTTATGTAATCAAAGATAAAGATGGAAATGTAGTTAATAGAGATAATCTAAAAACTTACACTAAGTTATACTGAATCTCCAATCAAAGACAAAAATGGAAAACTTACAGGAGTTACCTACAGAGATTTAATGACTATTTTACCTGTTGGAGAATATACTGCTGAAATTGTAACAAAAAGATGATTCTTTAAATTTGAAACAACTTCAATTAAATTTAAAGTTGAAGAAAAACAAACTAAAGAGAGTAGTCTCTAAAAACACAAGAAACAATAAAAAGATATAGTTATTATTGCTTTTTGAAGGTTTGGATAAACTTCCTGAAGGAGTAAAAAGTAACTCTTGAAAATCTTAATACTAAAGAAAAACAGAACTTCAAGAAAGTAAGTTTAACAAGAAAGTATTCTATGGTGAAGTTGATCGTGGAAAAATACAGAGTTAATATAGAAGTTCCTAAAAGGATATAAAGTTGATAGACCTTTCTTCGATATTACAGTTGCAAATGATAAAGTTAAAGAAATTGTAAATATCAAGAAGATGGTAACATTCGACAGATAAAAACAAGAAAGTTACAGTTTTCAAGCTTTGATTTAAAAAGACGATTGGACCTTTAGTAGCTGATGTTAAAGATAAAACTCAGTTGAAAAATTAAAAGGTTCTGAAGTTGATTTATATGACGATTTATTTCCTGATAAAAACAATACAAAAATCAAAACTGCCTAAGGGAGAATATAATGTCTTATAGTAAAGCTGAAGGAAAGACAGCAAAGACGTTTATTATGTAAATGAAAAAGGCGAGCTTGACAAAGAAAAATTTGAAATTAAACAAGACGATAAAATGTAACATTTATAACAACTCACTTCTCAGGTTATGCGGTTGATTATGGTAAGGCTGAAAATAATCCAGATAATCCGGATCCACAAAAACCAGATCCACAAGTTCCGACCTCACAAAAACCAGGAGAACTCGCAAAACTAGGGAACCTAGGAAAGAACAAACCAGGACAAAAAGGTTCTAAAAAATAGAAAAAGGGCTTTCAAGGACAAATCTAATTCAAATATTTTAGGACTTATTGGAGTAGCGGTTATTTCTTTTAGAACAGTGGTCGTAAATAAAAAGAGAAGAAGTAAATAAGAAAAGATAATTTAAAAGTGGTTACGATGTAGCCACTTTTTGTCAACTAAGTTTTGGGAACTTTATTTATTCATCAAAGCATAGAAATAGTAGTTTTTATTACGAAGACATTTTTATTTTATATTGAAAAATTTTATTGCAGAGCTTAAAAAGAAATGTTATAATTATAAAAACGAGATAGAATATCAATAAAGAGAGGTAGTATATGAAAATAGTTTTAAAAAGAAGATTTAGAAAAACTTATTCCAAGTTTTAAAAAGCATTTAATGAAAGTGAATGGAATCAAAAATGGACAGATGAAAGTGTTAGAATTTCTTTATCCAATATTTTTGATTTTCCACATTTTTATGGGCTTATTGACATAAAAGAAGGTGATTCCAGTTGAGCTATATTAGGACATATACAAACTTTTTAAATGATGGAAAAATATATTATATTGATGAACTGTTTGTCGATCCGATTTTTTCAAAAACAGGGAATAGCAAAAGCGTTATATAGTGATGTTTTGAAAGAATTGAAAAATGGGAGTTTCTGGAGCGTTTTTACAACTTTAACAAATTCTTCAGCATACAATTTTTATAAATCTCAAGGAGCTATACATTTGGAGGATAGTGCTGTATTTTATCATCCTTTTTAATAAATAGTATTTAGTGATTACAAAAGTAGTCGCTTTTTATATGGTCTTTATAAAAAGTGACCTTTTCGGCCACTTATTAAATTATTTACTTCGATTAATTATCCCAATTTTTCTTGGAAAAATAAGGAAAGATTAAAACCTATCAGTATAAAATTACTCCTAATAGAGAAAAATCTATTTGTATTTTTGATATATACAATGAAAAATATAATCCCTAAAATCAAGAGCCTGGATATAATATAATTTTCATAGTATTTTTCAAAAGATTTATTTCTAAATATTTTAAATTTTTCCCTATTTTGGTACACTAAATAGGAACTTATACAACACAAGTTACAGCTATAATAGTAATATAAAGTTTATCCACATTTAGTAAAATGTAAAAATGCAATTATAAAACCGGAAAAACAATACAACTAAAAATGATTTGTATAAACTCTCCTACTCATTCTTTTTCATTTTTATTCCCTAATTTTTTAATTAATAAAAATTATTATATAAATCTCTAAAGCATTGTTTAGTAATAAGATTGCTTTATTTTATGTATCTTCGATCATTTACTTTTGATTGTTTACAATCAAAAGTGATGAGATTTCCGCAGTCGATTGTACTCAAATCAAAGATTTGAACACCTTTGCGTCAGACCTACTATTGCTTGTGAACAAGCAAAGTTAGGCTAGATTCACTACACTCTACTTCGCTACGCTTCGTTCCGTTACGGTCGAAAATGACGTATAAGAGAACAATCTTCTATTTGATAGCTTGACGTAAAAAGTAAATAAACTTCAAATAAATATAAATTAATAAAATTATTCGTCTTTATTTTCCTTCAAATATTTATCTAATCGCTTTGAGAGTTTAGCAAAACTATTAGCTCATAATGCCCAATACGACTTTGAACAAAATTCCTAATATAGAAATAAATACTATCAATATAATTGTCTTCCATAATATCCTCTTAAAAATACTCTATACATTTAAACTTTAATTTGATATATATTGTTTTACATCTATATAATAACATAAAGTTTAAAAGAGCATCAATAGTTTAATTTATTAAATGAAATAACTTTTATTTAATATTGTAATTTTTGTTGCTTATTTCTTGATTTTATATTAAAAATATTGTTAATGAAAAGAGTTTTTAAGGAGTTTTTATGACTGATTGATAATGCCGCGACTACAAGAGTTCGCGATGAAGTTATAGATATTATGGTAAAAATATTTAAGGGAAAAATTATGGAAATCCGATCACTTTACGATTTTGATATTCTGTTTCTAAAGATATAAATTCTGTAGAGAAGTTATAGCAAAAATATATAAATTGCAAGGCTGAAGAGGTATTTTTCAACTCCCTGTGCAACAGAGGGTAATAATACTCGCAATTTTTGGAGCGATTTCAACTGCAAAGGAAAAATATTGTTTCAACGGAGATAGAACACTCTTCCGTTTTTAATGTCTATAAATTTTTAAAGAGAAAAAGAGATTAGATTTTAAAATTGGATGAATCTGGATATATCGACATTGAGAGTGTAAAAAACTCGTAGATGAAAAATACTGAAATAGTTTCAATAGCCTGTGTTCATATGAACTTGGCATTATTCAAGATGTTGAAAGCATTGGAAAGCTATTAAGGAAAAGAATAAGAAATGTATTTTTCATGTTGACCTGCACAGGCTTTTTGGGAAAGTCAATATTGATGTAAAAACCAAGATTGATATTTAACTTTGAGTGGACATAAAATTCATGCTCAAAAAGGAATAGGTGCAATCTATGTAAATAAAAATATAAATTTAAGGCCTTTTGTTTTGGGTGGAGGTCAGGAAAAAGACTTTTGATCAGAACGGAAAAATGGCGGAATAATGGGTTTAAAAAGTCGCTACTGAGTTTATGTATGAAAATATGGAGAATAGAAAAATATTTGGAACATTTAAGAGATTTACTGATTTCAGGTATTTAAAAAATTGAAAAATCATAAATTTTAACTACTAAAGACGGAGTTCCAACATTGTAACAGTCGCTTTTGAAAATATCAGAAGCGAGGTGCTTTTTACATTTCTTGGAGAGTGAAAAGATTTATATTTCAACAGGCTCTGCTTGTAGCAAGGGCAAAAGAGCAGAACTTTTGATGGGATAGGTCTTGATAATAAATACAATGACGGAGTTGTAAGGATTTCTCTTTCCGAGTTTAATACAGAAGAAGAAATTAAAATTTTTATCGAAAAATTAGAAAAATATGTAAATGAAAATTAGAATGATTAGAAAAGAGGAAGATAATGGATTATTTAATCAGTGTCAGCTTTGGAGAGCTGACTTTAAAGGGCGATAATAGAAAGATTTTGGAAAATAGAATAATAAGAAAGATAAAAAGGCGATAGCAGATTTTGAAGTTGAAGAATTTTACAAAGAGCAGGGAAAAGTCTATATAAAGGCAGATAGAGAGCTTTTTGATGAAAATGATTGAACAAATTAAAAAGTTTTGGAATTTTTATATCTGCGAAGTTTTAAGAACTGAAAAACTTGAAAATATAAGAGAGGCGACAAGAGTTTTAGTAAATGATTTAGGAATAAATGAAGAAAAGACTTTAAGGTCTTTGTAAATAGAGTTGACAAGAAATTTACTCCAAAAATCTCCTGAGCTTTCAGAGAGTTTGGAGGAGTTGTACTTAGAAATTTCGGAAATCTTTTTAAAAGGTTGATGTCATAATCCACAAATGCCAATTTTCGTAGATGTTAAAGAATATGTTTATGTTTATGTAAAGAGATATAAGGGCTTTGGTGGACTTCCAATAGGCTCAAGTGGAAGAGGACTTTTGCTCTTTCAGGGGAATTGACAGTCCGTTGCTGGTTTTGTTATGGGCAAAGAGGTATGGAAAATCGAGCAATACATTTCATTCCTATCCTTTTACAAGTGAGAGGAGAGGAAAAAGTTAAAGACCTTGTGAAAATCCTTTCAAATTATGTTGGAAAATTTACAATGACAAGCATAAACCTTTTCACCTATTCAAAAGGAAATTGCAAGTAAATGCCCTGAAAAAGAAATTACTATTCTAGGTAGAATTTTTATGATGAAAAATTGCAGAAAAACTTGCGATTAAACAAAATTATCACGCTTTTAATCACAGGTGAAAGTCTTGGACAGGTTGCAAGTCAAACTATTCACGAATTACAGTTGTGGATAAATCTACTGAAATTTCAATTTTAAGACCTTTAATTGCAATGGATAAGACTGAAATTATTGATATTGCAAGAATGATTGATACTTTATGAAACAAGTATTTTACCTTTTGAGGACTGTTGTACTGTGTTTTACCAAAACATCCGGTAACAAAGCCGAAGATTGAAGATATAAATAATAGTTTATCTCTTTAGAAGTCGATAAACTTATTGACGAAGCATTGGCTAATAAGAAAGTGTATGAAATAAATGAACAATAATACAAAAAGGATTTTTATATACAATTTTTAGGTGCAATTTGTTGGGGATTTTTCGGGGTTTTTGTAGTGATTATTTATTTTCTGTAAAAAATATTCCCATCTGGGTTTCTCCTATAAGACTTTTTGACTGCATCTATAATTCTATTTTTATTTCACTTTTTGTGGTTGGTAAAAACTTTTGAGCCACTAAAAGATAAAAAGATATTTTAAGGCTTGTTAATTTTGGAATATTTGGACTTGTAGGAGCTCAATTTACATATCTTATGGCAATTTCCTATTCAAATGCAGCAACAGCAACAGTTTTACAATATTTAGGAGTATCATATCTAGTTATATATGTATGTATAAGAAATTTAAGATTTCCAACAAAAAGTTGAATTTGTATCTTTGATTTTTGCACTAGTTGGAACATTTTTAATTACAACACATGGAAATCTAAATTCTCTTTCAATTAACTCAATGGCATTATTCTGGGGTTTACTTTGGAGGAATCGGACTTGTAACTTACAGTTTAACACCAGTTGTATTACTTAAAAATTTAATTGTTTTTCAGTTTTAAGTTATGGAATGTTTATTGAGGAGTTTTTGACTTTGATTTTTAAGACCTTGGACAATATCTGTTGAATTGAATTTTTAACAACTCTTGCATTTTTAGGACTTGTTGTAATTGGAACTGTAATCTCATTTTTCCTTTTTATGAGGGGAGTTAATTTGATAGGACCAGTAAATGCTAGTCTTTTTAAATACATTTGAGCCGTTATCAGCAATATAGCGTAGTTTTGCTTAATTTAAAATTACAATTTATTGATTTTATTGGATTTTTCTTTTTATAATTTCAACAGTATTTATACTAAAACAGGAGTTAAGAAGAATATTGGAAAACAGATGAGGTATCACGGCTTTGCTTTTTTTATTGAAAAAGCATTAAAATATAGTTATACATTTATTATGAAGGTATACTATGAAAAATTACAAAAATATTGATAGCCCTTGCTATTTCTTCAATTTCTATTGAGCAGTTGCTTGTTCATCTCATAAGGTTACTAATGAAGAGCTGTAAAAGGTTAATGAAGCCACAAAATCAGCAAAAAGTTTAAAAATCTAAAATATAAGTACAGTAAGTATAGATGTTAATGGTAGGAAAGTAACTACAATTTTGATTTAGAAACTGAAATGACTAAAAAGAACCATCAGTTGTAAAAATTAGTAGAAAGTCTGAAACATCAGGACAAACTATTAATGGTAATATGTATATTACTGGAGAGGCTGTTTATTTCCAAAAATAGTTATAGTAAAGAGTGAGTTGAATATTAAAAATGAGAAAGTTATAAAAATCATTTGAGGCTCAAAAACCATCAGCTGATTTTGGAAATATGGTTGAACTTTTGACAGCTTTTGGAAAAAGAATTTTTAAAATAGAACAAAAAGATTCAAACTATGAAGTTACTTACCCAGGAACCGATGATGTAGTTAAGAACCTTTAAAAAGATTATAGTTGCTAGTCAACCTAATTCACAAAAAGTGATTCAAAACAATATCGAATTGGAAACAATTTGATGCAAAATTCATAATTGATAAGAAGACATTTAACCTAACAGAAGTTAATATAAAAACTAAAATTAAAGCTTCTATTTCAAACCAACCATTAATCATAGAAATAGATTTTAATGTTAAATATTATGATATAAATGAATTAAAAGAAATAACAATTCCAGATGAAGTTAAAAATGCTGAGGAATGGAAGAAAAATTAAAGAAGAACCTCAACCTAGCACGACACATCAGGAGGTTGCTGGAGAGCCTTGTTGTTTCACAACAAAACTTTAACGCAGATAAATTAGACATTTATCTGCATTTTTCTTTCATAAATTTTGGAGGGCTTTACTTTTTATTTAAAAATATATTACTATATAATTGTACTTTTTATTTAGGAGGTTTAATATGAAAAAGTTACAGAAAATTTTTGATGGCTTTAGCAATTTGTTCAATTTCTATAGTAGCAGTAGGTTGTTCATCTAAAGATAACAAGGATAATAAAGATAATACGACTACTACAAGTGAGAATAATACTACAGGCGAAGATTCAAAAATAAAAATACTGAGTAAATTAACAAATGAAGAACTTGCTAAGAAGTTTGATGAAGCCACAAAGTCAATGAAAAGTTCAAAGGCAAAAAGTAAAAAAATAATACGTCTATGGATTTGGCAGGTAAAAAGACAAGTACAAGTATGGATATGGATGTAACAATGACTTAGATCCGTTCGTTTTGAAAGTTGGTGGAAAGATGACAACATTGGGACGATCCGTTGATATGGATATGTATATTACAAAAGAAGCTACTTACGTTAAGAATACATTAACTAAAAACTTGGTTGAAAGATTGCTGATCCAACAATGAAAAGTTCATTTGAATCACAAAAATGTTGGAAATCTTGAAGGAATGGTAGAACTTTTTAAGTCTATTGGGGATAAAGCAAAAAGTAGAAGAAAAAGATTCAGGTTATGAAATTACTTATTCAGGAACAGATGAGGCTGTTAAGGAAGCATTGAAAAATCATGAGTTCAAGTCAACCAAAAAGCGAAGGGATTGCTTGATGGGATGGAAGTAAGTAAACTTAATATCAGATATGTAATTGATAAAAAGACATTTTTCCCAAAAGAATATGAAATGACAACAACTGTTAAACTAAAGCAAAATGATAAAGAATTATCTTTTGATATGGATTTAAAAAGCAAGTTATTCAGAAATTAATGAAGTTAAAGAAATAACAATTCCAGATGAAGTTAAAAATGCTAAGGAATGGAACAAGAATTAAAGAAAGAACCTTATTGTTTCACTATAAAATTTTTTAATGCAGATAAATTCGACATTTATCTGCATTTTTGTGCAATATTTCAAGTCTTTACTTTTTGAAAAATATATATTACTATATAGCTATACATTTATTTATGGGGATGTTATGAAAAAGGCACAAAAATTTTAATAATGCTAACAATTTGCTCACTTTCTATGTTAGTAGTAGGTTGTTCTTCCGATGAAAATAAAAGACTACAACAGAAACAGAAGAAAATAAATCTAAGAAACTATCAAATGAAGAAATTTTTAATAAAATCAATGATGCTACAAAAAGAAATTAAGAGTTTAAGGAAAAAATTGACTATAGCGAAGTTATGACTGGCGATGGTAAGAAAACTGAAACCTTAGTAAATACAGAGGTAATAACGAGTGATAATCCTACTGTTACTAAAATGGAGAGTACTATAACTTCACTTGGAAAAAGTCTAGTATTTATGCATATTTTTACAGAAGGAAGGGTTTATGCTAAGGACGAGAAACAAACGAATGGCTTTAATATTAAAGAAGAAGAAACATCATTAGAATCAGAAAAAGAGTTTACAAAAAGTAATGGAATTCTAGAAATTATGAATTCTGTAAAAGATAAGTTAAAAATAAAAGAAAAATCTGAATATGAGATTCTTATTCAGGAGCGGATGCATCCGTTGAGGATTACTTAAAAAGTTACTTTTTATGTCTGAAGATGTTTCAGAAAAACTTCTAGAATTAGTAGATATAGAAAAAATTGAAATAATTTATAAGGCTGACAAAAGTACATTTATGCCAAAAGAATATACTATTCAAATAAAACTAAAAGTACAGGAAAGTAAAGCAAAAAGATTATTTTCAAAATAAAATTAAAATCAGCATATTCTGACACAAACAAGGTTGATTCAATTACAATACCTGATGAGGTTAAAAATGCAAAAAGAATATACAGGCAATTGAAATTTTTAAAGCAGATAAACCGATGTTTGTCTGCTCTTTTAAAAATATTTTTAAGTCTTTACATTTTTAAAAAAATATATTAATATATACTTGAATATTTATTTAAGGGGATATTATGAAAAACTCAAAAATTCTAATGATGTTAGTGATTTGCTCTCTTTCATTGTGGCAGTTAGCTGTTCTTCTGAGAGAAGAAAAATACTACAAAATGAAACAACAGAAAAGAAAGAGGCAACAGAAAAGAAAGAGGTTAAATTATCAAATGAAGAAATTTTTAAGAAAGCTACTGAAGCTACAAAAATCTATAAAAAGTTCAAGACAGTTAACTGATTATAAGGAATCTATTTCTTCTGATAGGGATATGGTTCTTCAAAGTATAATTATGCAAGTAACAACAAGTGAGAATCCTACTGTTACTAAACTTTTTAAAGTAATTTGAAGGATGATATAAAAAGTAGATTTTTAATATGTATTTTACTGAAGATGCTTCATATGCTCAAGATTCAGAAACAAAAATGGTATAATGTTAAGGATGCAGGTAGAAAACATTTGAGACACAAAAATTCTGTAAATATTGAGGCAATTATAAAAGTTCTGCAATCAATCGAAAAGAATTTGAAAAATAGAAGAAAAAGGTTCAGAATATGAAATTTCTTATTCAGGAGCAGAAGTTAATCTTAAAGATTATTTAAAAACAACTTTGTTTTGTCAATGCACCTCTTACTGATAAGCTTTTTGAACTTACGGATTTAGAAAAATGTGATATAGTTTACAGAGCTGATAAGAGCTCATTTATGCCAATAGAATATACAGTTAAGATTAAAAATGAAATTTAAAAAGTAAAAAAAGAGTTATTATGTATTTGATTTTAAATCACAATATTATGATATAAACAATGTTGATCCAATAACGTTACCTGATGAAGTAAAAATGCACAAGAATGGAAAGGAAAATAATTTTTATTACTACATATTTAAATATTTATTTATAGATATTATGAAAAATCAAAAATATTTAATGGCATTAGCAATTTGCTCACTTTTCTATTGTTGCCATAGGCTGTTCTTCTAATGAAAAGAAAAAAATATTGCTAATGATACAAGTGAAACAACTGACAAGAAGAAAACAAATCAAGTAAATCATCAAATGAAGAAATAGTATTACTGAAGCTACAAAATCAATAAAGAGTTTAAAAATAAAAAGTTGAAAACAAAGATTTTGTTGAAAAATCCGGGAAAAAGCAAGAAAAAGTTTATCAATTTAGATATAGTAAAAACTTCAATCCCACTGTGATTAAAAATTACAGGCACAATGATAGGATTAGGAAAAAGTTTCGAAGTAAGTAGTTATATTACAGAAGATGCAATTTATGATGTAAATATAAAAGATAAAAATGGTATAATGTGAAAAACGAAGAGACTAAAAGAGAAATAAACTCACAAAAGGATGCGATCGTTTAAATGTAATTATTGAAATAATAAATGAGTTAGGAAAGGATTTAAAAATAGAAGAAAAAGACTCAGAATATGAAATTACTTTTAAAGGAAGTGATGATGTTAGAGAAATCCTAAAAAGCTTTTAAAAAAGGGTCAATTAAGATTTGCTTATTTATTAGATGAGCTTTAAATTAGATAAATTTGAATTAGAGCTTAAAGTTGATAAAAACTATTTATGCCAAAAGAGCAAAGAATGTTAATAGTTTTTAAATAATTCTACAGCTGGTAAAGATGGATCTTTTGAGTTGAGTTAAAAATCAAAGATTTCTGATATAAATAAGGTTGAACCAATAAAAATACCTGATGAAGTTAAAAATGCAGAATGATGGAAAAGAAGCAACTAATTATAAAAGATAGCAGATGAATTTTAATTTATCTGCTCAGATTGATGACAAAGAGTGTCAATGAGAAAACATTGGCACTTTTTAGTGGGAGAAAAGAGAAAAAGTAGTATAATAATATAAAAAGGAGATGTTAAAATGCTACATAAGAATGATGAAAATAGAGAAATCAAGTCACAAATGGTAAGTATAGATTCTTTAGTTCCAGAGAGTCATCTTTTTAAGGAAAAATAGATGAAACAATAGATTTTTCCTTTATTTATGATTTAATAGAATATAAATATTGTTTAGATAATGGTAGATCAAGTATAGATCCAATAGTACTTTTTAAAATAATATTTTTAAAAATACATTTTGGAATAAAAAGTATGAGACAAACAATAAGAGAAATAGAGGTAAATGTAGCATATAGATGGTTTTTAGGATATGATTTTTATGATAAGATACCACATTATACAACATATGGACAAAATTACAAGAGAAGGTTTAAAGATACAGATATATTTGAAAAGATATTTGTAAATATATTAAGGCAAGCAGAGAAGCAAGGCTTTGTAGATGAAAAGATACAATTTGTAGATTCAACCATGTAAAAAGCACATGCAAATAGACATAAGAATATAGAGAAGTGAAAGATAGAAAAGAAAGAAATATCATAGTCAATTAAATGAAGAGATAAAGAAAAGATAGAGAATTAAAAGGGAAAAAGGAATTAAGTCCCACCAATGGAAAAAGAAATAGTAAAAAAGTAGAAAGTACAACAGATAAAGAAAGTGGATTATTCCATAAGGGAGAACATAAAGAGGTTTTTGCATATAGTGTACAAACAAGTTGTGATAAAAATGGCTGGTGTTAGCTTGTAGAAGTTATGCAGGAAATTTACATGATAGTGAAACATTTATGGATTTTTACGAAAAGGACTTAAAAGAAATTCGAGTTAAGAAAAAAATAGTAATGGATGCAGGATATAAAAACACCGGCAATAGCAAAGATGTTGATAGATGATAAGATACAACCTGTATTACCATACAGAGGTCAAAAAGGAAAGAGAAAAAGAAGGATTTTATCCAAGAAGTTATGTATGATGAATATTATGATTGTTACATCTGCCCAGAAATGAGATAATAAAATATAGTACGACGACAAGAGAGGATATAGAGATATAAAAGTGATAAAAAATAAATGCAGTAGAGTAAGAATTTAGATAAGTGTACAGAAAGCAAAACAAACAAAAAGTAATAACAGGACATATATGGAAGAATTACTTAGAAGAATGTGAAGAATACAGATATACAAAAGAGGAAAAGAAGAAAGTATAAAGAAAAAGAGACAATAGAAAGAACATTCAGAACGGTGAAAAGATATCATGGATTTAGATATACAAATGAGAAATGGAAAGCAAAAAGTACAGATAAAAGCTCTCTAACTTTTTGCGTGTCTAAATATGAAGAAATTAGCAAACATGATGAGCAGATTAGGTGAAAAGAGACCTAATTTTTTAATTTTTAAGGAAATTTATAGAAAATTTAAGATTTTAATAAAATTTCAGATGATTTTTAATTAAAAACAAAATACATAGCACAGACAAAATTTATGCTTTGTCTGCGCTGAGCAACAGATGAATTTTTAATTTATCTGCTCTAAACATGTTTACATTTATATATTAATATATATTTTAATATTTGTTTTATGGGGATATTATGGAAAAATCATATTTAATGGCATTAGTAATTTGCTCACTTTCTGTTGTTGCCATAGGCTGTTCTTCTAATGAAAAAGAAAAACACTTCAAATGGAACAACAGAAACAACTGAAAGAAAAATAAAGAAACAAAAGAAAATAAAATTGAAAAATTATCAAATGAAGAAATAGTTAAAAAGTTAACTGGAAGCTTTTTGTAGTTCAATTAATAGTTCGAAGCAAAAACTGAATTTAAAAATACTTTAATTCATTTGGTCGTAAAGCAGAAACAACTTTAATTATGGATGTAATAACAAGTTCTAATCCTACTATTTCAAAGTTTCAAGTACAATGATTGATTATGAGTAAGATGGTACAACTATGTATTATACAGAAGATAAATTTATGCTATGAATCTAGAGACAAAAGACTGGTATAATATTAAAGATGAAAAAGTAAAAACGAATGTTATTACATAAAGAAGCTTCAAATATTAAAGGAATTATAGACTTATAAACTCTATGAAAAAGAATTTGAAAATAGAAGAAAAAGATTCGGAAGATGAAATTTCTATTCAGGACAGATGATTCTATTAAGGATTATCTATAATGATTTTATTTTTGAAAGAAAAACTCAAAATGAGGTTAATAATCTTCTAAATGTAGAAAAATTGAATTATTTTATAAAATTGACAAAACACATTTATGCCGAAAAGAATATACTGTTGAAATTAATTTAAAAATTGTTAGAAACGGAGAAGAGAATGTTTTTAAAATAAATGTAAAAGGAGAAATTTCTGATATAAATAAGTTGAACCGATAAAAATACATGATGAAGTCAAAATGCTAAAGACTATACAGGTAAATAAAATTTTGAAGCAGATAAACCGATGTTTATCTGTTTTTATTAATAGAAATAACAAGGTTTCAAAGCACTACGATGTGGTTCATCGTTGGCTTCTTATCTTAAAAAGTATTAAAGTATTTACTTTTTAAAAATATTACTATATAATAGTACATTTATTGAGGAGGTTTAATATGAAGAAGGTACAAAAAATTTTAATGGCTTTGCACTTTTGTTCTCTTTCTGTAGTGGTGGTAGCCTGTTCATCTAAAGATGATAAAAATAAAACTACTACGACAGATAATAAAGATAACTCAGAAGAAAAAAGGGACTAAAGTGAGATAGTTCAGAGTTTCTTCAAAAATATACAAAAGCTATCAAAGACAGTAAAAAGTTCAAAAGGCAGTAGTTGAAAAACAGACAGTAAATGGTGAAAATGGAACATCTGTTTCCACTGTAACTATGGATATGGCAATGTCTGATAATCCAACTATTATAAAAATTTATCATACTAGTCTAAGTTCTGGAAATCAAAAGACAGAGAATGAACAATATATTACAGATAGTACAATTTATAGTCAACATTATAAAAACTAAAGAATGGTCAAAAGCTACTTTTTGAGCTCTTAGAAAGCTAAATGATGGCAGAAGAGACCTTGTAAATTATAAAAATGCTTTAGAATTTTGACAACTATAAAGATAATTTGACAGTACACAAAAAGGTTCGACTTATGAAGTTACTTATTCAGGAAAATGATTCTTCTCTTGGAGATTTAATTTCGAAAGTACTAATTTACATTGATAAGAGTGCAGAAAAGTTACTTAAACAAGTAAAAATCTACTAATTTTGAATATAAATTTATAGTAGATGCAAAGACATTTTTACCAACAGAATTTTATATTAAGGCTAAATATGATTACTACGAAAAGGGACAAAAAGTTGATGGACTTGGTATGATTGAAGAAATATCAGCAAAGTATTCAGATGTAAATAAGGTTGAAGCTATAACAATTCCTGAAAATGTTCAAAATGCAAAAGATGCCGATCCAGAATTTGCCTAGTTTACTTAGCAAATTCAAATCCAGAATAATAAATGATAAAAAGCAGATTCTATCTGCTTTTTATTGATGAAATAAAACAAGGTTCCTGAACCCACCTGATGCGAAAGCATCGTGGAAGAGTGGAGTTCTTATTGTAAAAGCATTCTTGCTGAGATTGATATTAAAACTTTTTACATTTTATTAAATATATATTACAATATAGTTATACATTTATTAAGGAGGTATGTTATGAAAAAATACAAAAAAATATTGATGGCTTTAGCTATCTGTTCAATTTCCATTATATCCGTAGGGATGTTCATCTAATGATAAAAATAATGAAAATGGTACTACTAATAATACTAACGAAAATTCAAATGGTAAATTATCAGATAAAGAGCTTATTAAAAAGATAACTGGAAAGCTTTAAAAACTGTAAAGAGTTCAAAAAGCAACCGTTCAAAGTACAGTAAATTTAAATATAGCAGGGTCAAAAAGCGAAGTATCTTCACAAATTGAAATGACGTCAACTTATAGAACCTTTTGTACTCATCGTGGAAAGGCTAAATCTTTTGGACTAGAACAAGAAAATAACATGTATGTTACAAAAGAGGGTACCATGTTCAAAATGCAATAACTAAAGAGTGGGTGAAAGTAATAATGAAGTAGCAAACAAACTGAATCACAAAAAGATCCTACAAGTTTTTGATGCAATGTTAGAAATAATGAATTCTGTTGAAAAATCTAACAGTAGAAGAAAAAGATTCATCTTATGAAATTTCTTACTCAGGAAATGACCTAAGCTATTAAGGAAATTTTTGAAAAATTTTATCTAAATCTGGGGTTAATAGACAACAAAGCTTAGCAAAATTCTACTATATTAACCTAGAAAAATTTGAAGCAAAATTTGAAATTGATAAAAACACTTTTCCCAAGCTATTCTATGAAAAGTAAGTATGAAAGCTGAAAATGAAAAAGCAAATGAGTTTGGATATGGATTCAAAACAGAATTTTTCAGAAATCAATCAAATTAAAGAGATAGTTTTACCTGATGAAGTTAAAAACGCAAAAGAATGGAAAGGTAATAACTAAAAACTAGACTTTTAAATGCAGACATTAAAATTTGTCTGCATTTTTATTACGAAGCAACAAGGTTCCCAGGGCACCCAGCGATGGAAGCATCGAGGAAGGTGGGGTTCTTATTATAAAATAACAAGGCTATCGTATATCAAATAAAAATACTGCTCCCCAAATTTAGAAAAAATGATTTAGGAGATTTTGTATAAATCAATTATATTTTAGTATTGATAAAAGAAAAATATATGTTACTATGAAAATGATAATATATATCTTTATAGTTATCAAATGTTTTGTGAGAGTAAGAATTATGAATTATAAAAGTATCATAGGGTATAAAAATGGAGACAGCATTATAAAGTAATGGATATTCTTATTATTTAAAATAGATAATTAAAGGAGAAAAATGATAAAAACAAGAAAAACATAGTTATTTTAGCTTTTAGTTTAGTGATTATTTCAGGGATTGTTTCTATTTTGGAAATTACAAAGATGAAATATCAAATCAAAATTCAAATGGTGCAAAAATAACACAAGAGCAAAGAAATAAACTTGTCTTTGGAGTTGTAAAGACTACTAATTTTACAAAAACTACTATATTGGGTTATGATAAAGATTTGAATTTGATTGCAGGTGTGGATTTTCCTTTTTAAAAAATGTAGGACATTTCGCTAATCATACTACCTTTAATAAAGAATCATATTTTGGACAGGTGAGTGGCATGAATATAATCATGAGGAAAAGAAATTTTTAGAAGTTAATTTAAAGACTTTTCGCATAAAAACTTATGAAGTTGGAACGAGCTGGTCTTTATACTATTGCAGAAAAATAATACAAATGTTTTCGGAACTACAAACTCAAATGGAGTTTCATATATTACGTCAACAAAGTAAGGATGAAGGAAAGAAAAACGATAGAGCTAAAAGCTGAGTATATTTCTGCAAGTTTTACAAATGAAAAACATTTATTTGTAATTTCCTCTAAAGATAATCTTACTAAAGAGAGTAAAATAGAGACTTTTTGTATATCTACAATAATGAATTAGAACTTGTAATTGAACTTGAACAATATGAATATTTTAGGATAAGTAAGATAGAAAATAAATATTATTTTGCTAATTCTGAGAATTCTGAAAATAAAAATTTTATGTATGTTTTTGATGAAAAATACATTTGATTTGAAAAAATGATTTGCAAACTAAAAATGTTGTAGATGTTACAATTTCAGGAGATTATTTATTTTTAGGAAGTGCTAATTCTGAATCTCCACATAAAGGAGGAATTACTTTTAAAAAATATAAAGACGGAGAGGAGATATTTCATAAATTAGAGCCTGGAGCAGATAGAATGTTTAAAGTTGATAATTATCTTTATGTTCTTCATGAATATGAGAATAAAAATCCTACTATAGCAAAGTATGAAATAAATGGAACAGAAATATCAAAGAGGTGCCGTTAAAGATTGATGATGTACCTAATGATAATCAATTTGTAACAGGAATGTTTCTGTTTGACAAGTAAATTTTATAATTAATCTTTAATAAAAATGCAGACATAAGTTTGCATTTTTATTGTGAAATAATTTTTAATATTGTGATTTTCCACAGTCAATTGTATTCAAATCTTTGATTTGAATAATTTTTCCGTCAACTATACTTTATATTTACATTTTTATACTAAATGTATTACAATTTAACTATATATATTTTGGAGGTTTATATGAAAATAATAAAAATTCTACTGATTTTTTTCAATTTGCTTATTTTTACAGTAGCCGTTGACTGTTCATCTAAGGTTGACAATACTAAAAATGAAGAATTAGTTAAAGAAAGTAATAAAAGCCACAAAATCAGTAAAAAGTGCAAATGCAAAAATTGAAACTAAACAAAATTTTATAAATTCAGATCAAAAATATGAACTCAATAATAACTCTTGAAACTTCGATGACCACTGATTCATCCATTGTAAAGTAAGTCGTACTACAAAGAAATGGGCAGAAGTTTGAGAGTATGTTGTACATTACGATGACACTGTTTATATAGAAGATGTTAAGAATACAAGTTGGAAGAGAGCTACAAATGAAAAGCTTAAAGAAGGATACAATCTTAAAAGAAAACTTACAAATTTTTGAAATGGTAACTGAATTTTTAACTGCAATTCAAAAATAAGATGAAAATAGAAGATTCAAATTATGAAGTAACTTATTCAGGAAGTGAAAACTTCTGTTAATAAAAATCTTTTACAAAAATTCTGAGATTCTGTCCAAACAGGTACAGAGGAATTAAGAAAGCATTGCTTATAGAAAATCTTGAAGTAAAATATAATTGATAAAAGACCTTTTACCAATAGAATGTGAAATAAAAAGCTAAATTTGCATATTTCAAAGATGGGCAAAGAGTTATTTCCGTTTCTTTAGATGAAGAATTTACAGCAAAATATTTTGACATAAACGAAGTTAAAAAATAACAATACCTGAAGAAGCAAAAATGGAAAAACTCATAGAAGCGGGTTTATCTTATAATAAGAACCTCACCTTCCACGATAGCTTGCATCGGGTGGCACTACGAACCTTGTTGCTTCGCAATAAATAAAAATTATCGAAAAGGAGTTAAAAATCTGATGTATATTCTGAAGGTATTGCAAAAAGCAATAGGATTAGTCGTTTTAATATCAATTTTAATGTTCTTGCAAAAGAAACCAACAAAAAGAAAATAAATTTGAAGCAAAAATACATAAATGGATTATTTTAATAGAAATTATCTTGATTTTTATGTAATACTAATACGATTATATTTTGGATACAGCTTTCTCTTACACTTTTTGTTATTGGAATAATCATATCAACAACTACAGCTTATAGACTTATGGTTTATATTAGAGAAATGGCTTGGTTATGGTTTTTAAAAAATATGGAGATTATAGTAAAGGAAAAGCTCCATTATACTACTTTAAATATCATCTTTACAGTCTCTTTTTGGAGAAAAAGGAGGTCATTCACTTTCTTTTTGATTTGTTGAGATAATACTTATACTATTTCCAATGGTGATACTTTCTAACTTACTAGCTTTTTCTAATTTCAAATTTAATTTTAGGAAATGGCTTGAGTATTGTTATATAAACAAGCAAAGTTATGGCTAGATTAACTTCACTCAGCTTCACTTAATTTCGAGAGAAAACGACATATGACATAAAACTTTAATTAAATGTTTGACGTAAATATTACTCTAAAAAATTATTATAAATTGTATAGAAGCAAAAAGCTCATTTTAATATAACTTCATAATCTAAAAATAGTATTATGTTGATAAAATTTAACATTTTGAGTTAATTCAAAAGATGTACAAATAAAAATGAAACCGTAGTAAAATTAGTGCTACAATACTCATCATTACACAACTTTTAAAAATCAATAAAGTGAAATTTGTAATTTTTCATTTCCATTATAGTTCTCAGTTTTTGGTAGTACAAAATATTTGAATGATAAAAAGACAAATAAATAGCCAATCAATAATTACTAAAATCAACTATATTCCAAGTCATACAGATAATCCATAAGTGAGATAAATATTTTTCTAAAAGATAATTCTTGTCCTCTATGTTCAATAGTGCAAATACAATTAGTAATCCAAAAATTATGACAAAGCTAGTATGCTGCAAATATGAGTTCCTAGTTTTTGTGTTTTTGATGGTTTTGTATATTTGCAATTTCTCTTCATCTTTTGGGTAATCATGTTCAATAGTAAAAGGGAATATTCTAACAGATATAGATACCATAATTACCCAAATAATTGACCAAATAATTGACTCTACAAATATTATTTTTATATCCAATAATACTTTACACTCCTATTATCTTGATTATACCATATTATTTTATAGATTTAACTGACGCATTATATATTGTTTTTGTAGTAATATTTCTATGAAAATACTAATTATTTGACTTTATTTCATTTTATACAAACTAAAAAGCGACTAAGAGGGAAATCTTAATCGCTTATAATAATATAATTGTTTGGTAGTAACATTTTATATTATATTTTCTATTTATATTTTAATAAAAATATCAAAAAGTCTTATATTTCTTGTTTTTGGAAAATTAAAATACTTAAAGCTGAACAAACTATAAATCCAAACAAACATTGCAATTATAAATGTTGTGGTATTTTTGAAGAAGCACTTCCACTAGTAATACTTCCTATATAAATAGGAAAAATCTTGAAAATGCTATTTGACTTTAAAACTATATATTCAAATAGGTTTATAACTACTCCTGATATCAAACTTATAATCACAGAAATGGCAATGCAGTCCCTGAACTTTTTACTATAAATGTAATTAATGAATATAGAAAGTAAATGCAAAAAGTGCTAGAATAGCAACCACTGTTAATTTATAATATCGATTAGTTCTTTTTAATCTTATTGGTGTTTTTGTGAATAAAATCAATGCAACCAATCCAGCAATCACTGTTAAAAGACACAAAAATTATTGCTAATATAAAATTCCAAATTAATTTTGAGTACTATTTCATGTCTTTTTATTCCTTTTAGACAGCATTCTTAATTGTTCCTGTTTTAAAATCATTTTCAATAAACATACATACACTTACTAAAAATATTAAAATTGTAGGATTAGTTATAGATCTCATACTCTGAAAAAGGCAAGAACTTTTTCTGACATTGCTAAGATATTCAAAACTAATTAAAGCCATTGAAATTAATAAGCAAACCCACCAAAATTTTGATTTTTAATTTAAATCCATCATATTTAAAAACTCTATTCATGTTTTACCTCCTATAAGTTTCCATAAAGTAGTCTTCTAAATCAACATTTTAAAACCATAAGAAGTTGGAATAACTCCTTTTGCAGTTATTTGTTTTAAATTTCATCGGAATTTTTCTTCTTTGGAGACTGTAAATTTACATTTTCTCTATCAATGAGTGAGTCATATGCTTTCTTTTAAGAATTCTTCTGTATTTTTGAACATCATCTTCTTTAACTCTTATTTCAAAGCCATCTTCAGTTTTTCATCAAAGCTCTTTAGCAGTAAATTCTTTAATAAGTCTACACTTTGTCTATAACGCCATATCTTGTAGCTAACCCCTATGAAGTTCTCTAAAATATGGCTTGAAACTAAAAACAGTAATACTCTTTCTTTATTTAATTTTAAAATTAAATTTCTAATATCTCTAATTCCTTCTGGATCTAGTCCATTTGTAGGGTTCATCAAGTACTAAAAATTCAGGATTTTCCTACAGTGCAAGAGCTATTGAAGTCTTTGCTTCATACCAAGAAAAATTCTTAACTTTTTCTTACCTGAGATTCAGGTCCAACAACTCTAAGCAAATCGTCAATTTCGGAATCGCTAAGTTTAACTCCTACAGCTTTAGACTGTGCCAATTATATTATCTCTTGCAGTCATCTTTTGGAAATAATGCGGGATTTTTCTATAATACAAACCGTTATCTCTTCCTCACTTAGATTGTAGAACCAAAAAGTTCGATTTCTCCACTTCTTTTTTCACAAAGACCAAGTAAAATTCTGATTAGATGTAGTCTTACCAACCATTTCTTCCAATAAATCCGTAGATATCACCACGTTGAATATTCATATCGACATTATCTACAGCTTTCGTTTGTCCGAAAGTTTTTAGTAAAGACCTTTTATTTTAAAGAAATATCGTCCACCAAAAACCTCCTTATAAAGTTCTGAACTTTATATTCTAACTACAAAATGGTCTCAATATCAATATTATTTGTTTATTAAATGCTGTACTTCTACTATCTTCTAAAAAGTTTTGAACTCATTCCTACAAACCAAGCTAATAGTATAGAATTTCTCAATTAAGACTCAAACTGTAAAGGAATATTTATAATCAAATTTGTGAAAAGTGGTAAATTTACTGTATGAAAAAATATGTTTGTTGATTTGTATTTGTAATAAATCTTAGAATTAAAATTACAAAAATGAGGTCAAGGAGGTTTGAAATGAAAAATAGAGATATTGATTTGAAAAAGATTACTAATTTTTCTGATTGTTAAGTGAAGAGATTGATACTTTTTAAAGACAGAATTAAATATAATGAAATATAAAAAGAATACATTTTATTTAAACCTGGAGATAAAGCCGATACCATGTATATTATAGCAAGTGGTAAAATAAAGTATTTACCATAAGTAGCTCCGGAATAGAACAAATGCTTTATATATATCAAAAGGATGATTTTATCGGCGGACTTAATCTTGTAAAAATACGCCTACTATATACTATGGACCATCGAAGATACTGTAATCTCTTTTCTAAAGAAAGCTTTGACAAAATTATAAATAAATATCCAAAAGTTACAATAAGATTTTGGAAGAATCCTTTTTGAAATTCGTCATGCAGAAGATTTAGTAACAAGACTTATGAAAACAGTGCAGATGTAAAGTTGCATCACTTCTTTTTGAGTTTAGCCAGAAATTTCGGAGTGAAAAACCAGACGAGAATTTGTTGGAATCAAATATAAGTCGTGAAAATATGGGCTCATTCATGGGACTTACAAGAGAAACCGTAACTCGTAAACTTGCAGAACTAAATGCAAAAGGAATAATAGAACTGATTGAAACAAAAAGATACTAATAAAAGATGTAGATTACTTTAAAAAGATTATAGGGATGATAAATCAATAAGAAGTCTTATATAAATTGACATAGAGTATATTTTTATGATACCATTAAGAGAATAATTTAAAAAGGGGATATTCATGAGAAATTAGTAAGTTAACAAAAGATTTTTACATTTTTATTAACTCTAGCTGTTTCTGCGAGCATAGTTACTGCAAATGTTAAAAAGCCGAGAGGATTTTCAGCTCAAGAATTAACTAAAACAACATCTTTTACTGTTGGAAATAAAGCTGAAGATGTTAATATTGAAAAATTCAATCAAAGTAAATAAGGCTAATTTAAACAAAGATGAAGAGGAGTTTATATTGATTGGGAAATTGTTTCAAATGTTAATTCAGAAGGAGGGAGAATTTATGCACCTCTTATTTCACCAAAGGGATGGAATAATCATAATTGGCATTCAATTTTACTTCCAAATTCTTTAAAAAGATCCGAAAATTTAAAGATAAATGGAGAAAAGCCAAAAGGACCAACAACTGCTTTTTCATATGATATTAATTGGGAAAATGCTTATAAATTTAGAAAACAAGGTGAAAAAGATTTTGATAATGATATTGAAAGGTTCTTCACAAAGAGGTTCAGGTTCTAGGTCAGGAGAATTGAATACATTAGCTAAAGATTCAAGATATATGATTTTATGCAACTAACTTAGTGGGTAGAACAAAGGTAAACCTGTTAAATGGACTTTTTAGGACTTATATAGAAGAAAGTTTTTAAAAGATGTTCATTCTGTAGATGGCTATTTCTTATGCAGAAAAAGCTGGAGGAGAACGTCACAAGAGTTAAAAGTTGTTGAAGTAAAAATTAAGAATGTTATTGATTTCAATAAAAATACTACAAAATTTGGAGATGAGAACAACAACATGAAAAATCAGTGTTCTTGCAGGACAATCAATAGCTAATTCAACTGAAACAAATGCTAAAATTCCAGATAAGAGTTTGAAAAAAATTATAATTTTGAAGGTTGGAATACAAATGCTGATGGTTCAGGTACTAAGTTTACAAAAGATACTAAAATAACAAAGGATATGGAAGTATTTGGAAAGTGGAAAACCTCTTGATGTTTTTGAAATAGAAGATGGACAAGTTATTCCTAAAACTCATGCAAAAGTAACTTTCTAAACTTGGAGAAGGTATAAAAAGCAAAAAGTTAAAACTATGCTGTTAAGAAGGGAACAGTTTTAGATCAAAAATATTTCCCAAATGTTGAACTTGAAGAAGGATATAAGGATTTGAAATGGGCACCGAAAAATACTGTGATTGAAAAAGATACTGTATTTGTTGCAAAGTGCTACTAAAAGGAATCAAATTCAAATGATAAAAAATGGAAGATTAAAACCAGGAATGGATAAAGAGAAAGGAAAAAGCAAAATTACCAAAGACTGCAATAGCAATAATTCATTAGTAATGGCATTAGTTAGCTTAGTTGGTTTAGGCAACAAAAAAGAAAATAGTTAATTTAAAAAGCAAGTTTTAATCTTGCTTTTTATTGCATGTTCAGATATCATACCTTGAATAGAAAGCCTCCTAACATGTCATTTCGATTGCAGCGTTAGTGAAAATGTTTAGTCTTAACTTTTGTTTACTTGTAAACAAAAGTAGATCCTACAAAGGACTAAAAAATAAAATCTCATCCCCAATTGTTATTTTTATAAACATCGTTCAATTTTTATAGAAATAATTTAACCTTAGTAATTGACTTATTTTTCTTTAGATGTTAAAATTTATTTGACTGAAATAGGTCAAATAAATTTTAAGGAGTATTTATGAAAAAATTTTTTAAGAGTATTTTTAGTTTTAACTATGATTCTTGGTATTACTGCATGTTCTTCAAAAACCTGCAGATAAGAAAGAAACTAAAGTAGAAAAAGACAGAAAAAGAAAAACTATATGTTTATTGTGCAGCCTCAATGACTGAAACAATGGAAGAAATCAAGAAAGTATATGAAGAAAAACATAGGATATAGAATTAGTTTATACTTTTGATTCTTCAGGAACTTTAAAAAGAAACAAATTGAACAAGGTGCAGAAGTAGATATTTTTATTTCTGCAGCTCAAAACAAATAGAATGCTTTGGATAAGACAAAAGACTCCAGAAGCAGAGTGTAGTTATTGATGAATCTTCTAGATTTAATCTTTTTAGAAAAATAAGGTTGTTCTTGCTGTTTGCAAAGGGAAATTCTTTGGGTCTTAAAAGATTTTTACAGATTTAACAAAGGCTGAAATTTTTAAAATAGCACTTTGGTAATTCTGATGTTCCTGTTGGACAATATTCAGAAGAACTTTTGAAAAAACTTAAAGATACGGGATGAAATTCAAAAGAAAGTTACTTTGGAAGCAATGTTAAAAGAAGTTACAACTTGATTAAAGAAGGAGTTGCAAACTGTGGTATAATCTATGCAACTGATGCTTATTCAGCAGGACTTGAAGTTGTTGCAACTGCAAAAAAGAAGATGATTAAGACTCCTGTTTTATATCCAGCTGCAATTATGAAAAATTCAAAAACTCAAAAGAAGCTAAAGAATTTTTAGAATTCTTAAAAGGCGACGAATGCAAAAGCAATTTTTAGAAAAAGTTGGCTTTACAATGGCAAAAATAATATAAAAATAGTAGTATGAAAGGGCGTGTTTATGGATCTTTATCCTCTTTTTAAATTCGCCAGAGTGCATTAATTTCATCTATGATAACTTTTTATCAGGATATTCTTAGCATATTATATTTCAAAAACTTAATAGATTTGTAAGGGGAATTTTGGATGTTATTCTAACACTTCCTTAGTACTACCACCTACAGTTATCGGCTTTTTCATTTTTGAGATTATTATCTCCAAAGAGTGCAATCGGAAGTTTTTTTTGAAAAATTTTTCAATAAGACTCGTTATGAATTGGTATTCTGCAATCTTTGCAACTGTAGTCGTAACTTTTCCACTAATGTATAGAATAGCCAGAAGTTCTTTTCAAAATTTCGATATGAATTTAAAATATGTTGCTCAAACACTTGGAAAAGAGCACTTGGATTTTTGGAGAATAACTTACCTAATTGCAAAACAGGGAATTTTGAGGACTTGTTTTAAGTTTGCAGAGCCTTGGGCGAATACGGAGCTACAGAGTATGGTTTCAGGTTACACTCCAAAAGATACGGCAACACTTTCAACAACCGTTTATCAGCTTTGGAGAACGGAAATGATGCTGGCTTATAGATGGGTGCTTGTAAATATTGTAATTTCGTTTACAGTTCTTATCATTATAAATATATGTTGGAAAAGAAAGCAGTTAAAAGATTAAATAAAAATTGGAGTAATTTATGATTTATGTTGATATTGAAAAATTTTTGGAAAATTTAATTGAGGACAAAATTTGAATTTGACAATGAAATAATGGGGCTTTTGGGAGCATCAGGAAGCGGAAAAGTCTTACTTTACAAAATGTATTGCAGGAATTGAAAAACCCGATAAAGGAAGAATTATATTAAATGGTAGAGTTCTATTTGACTCTGAAAAGATAAATATTTCTCAAAGGATAGAAAAATAGGTTATTTATTTCAAGATTATGCCCTTTTTCCTAATAGGAATGTATGTGAAAATATTAAAAGTGGGTATAAGAGAGGAGAAAAATTTTTGATAAATTAATTATGGAAAAACTTGAAGAAATGAGGATTTCCCATTTAAAAGATATAAATGAAATTTCTGGTGGAGAAAACAGAGAGTTGCTCTTGCGAGATTACTGATAAATGACCAGGAAATTATCCTTTTAGATGAGCCTTTTTCTGCCTTAGACGACTATTTGAAATGGAAAATGAATTGGAAGTTTCTGAAGTTTTAGAGAAAATACAAAATTCTACAATTTTAGTTTCACTATAGAGAAGAAGTCTATAGACTTTGTGAGAAATTTGTGTAATGTCTAAAGGTAAAGTAGAGAGCTATGAGGAAAAGAAGAGCTTTTTAAAAACCAAAACTTTTTCCATCCTGCCTTATTTCAGACTGAAAAACTTTCTGAAAGTGAAAAATTTCAGATACAAAACTCTTTTGCAAAGATTGGGATGTGAGCTTGAAACTTCAGATAAAATTTTAGAAACTCATAAAGTTTAGGAATCCGTTCGTACTTTTATTGAATTTGAAAAATCAGAAGAAAAACTTCATTTGAAGTTGAAGTTGATAAAGTTATTGAAGATGTCTTCTACCTATAATATATTAGTTCGTAAAAAGGTGCAATAAAATCCATAAGAGTTGAAGTAACAAAGGATATTTGGGAAAAAGTAGAAGGACAAGAACATCTTTTTATCACATTAAGAAAGGAAGATTTAATTTTTGTTGGAGGAGGAAAATAATTAATATATCGAGATAGGAGATTATATGAAAAGATAGATTTTGGAAGAAATATCACCTACCTTAGAATTTCAGTTACTGATTTATGTAATCTAAGATGCAAATACTGTATGCCTGAAAGCGGGGTTGAAAGTCTTTGTCATAGTGATATTCTATCCATTGAAGAAATTGTTGAGATAGTTAAAATCGCATCAAAAATGGAATATTAGGTTGACAGGCGAACCTTTGGTTCGTCGCAGTTTTATCAATTGTGTAAAGAAATTTCAAGATTGATGAAGATTGAAGATATTGCAATAACAACAAATGGAGTTCATCTAAAAAGAGATGGCAGATGAACTTTTTGAGCACAAAGTTAGAAGAATAAATTTTCAGTCCCTGACACTTTGGTAAAAGAAAAGTACAATGATATAACAAGAAGATGATTTTGATAAGACTATGGAGAGTCTTTTATGCAATAGGATTTAAGGTCAAAAATAAATGTAGTTCTAATCAGTGAGCTTTTAATGATGATGAAATAGAGACTTTGTAAATTTAGCAAATAAATATGATTTTGGAAGTTCGTTTATCGAGCTGATGCAAAATGGAGAAAACTGTAAATTGAGTAAGGATAAATTTATTTCAAACAGAAGTTGTTTTGGAAAAAGTTCCAGAACTGGAGTTTGACGGAGTTTCGGGAGTTGTGAAAATTTATAAAATAAAAAGGACAAAAAGGTAGAATCGGACTTATAAGCCCTGATAAGTTGCTCATTCTATGAAGATTGCAATCTGTAGATTAACAAGCGACGGGAAATTGAAACCCGCTCACATTCAAGTGATGAAATAAATCTTAAAAGGATTGAGTGGAGAAAGAACTTGAAGAAGTTTTCCAAGAAGAGGAATTTATGAAAAACCTGAAAAACATCATCTTGAAGACGGAAAAAGTGAAAGTGCAAGAGATATGAATAAAAATTGGAGGTTAAAATGGAAGAAAAAGTTTTAACTCATATTAATGATCGAGGCCGAGCAAAAATGGTCGATGTTGGAAAAAGACTAAAAAGAATTGCCAAAGCTTTTGCAAAAGTTAAATTAAATGAAGAAACTTTTTAATATAGTTGTAAGCGAAAAACAAAAAGGTGATGTTCTAGCCGTTTCTCAAAATTGCAGGAATTATGAGAACAAAAACTTTCAATATAATTCCAATGTGCCGCACGATAAATTTAGTAGGCGTTGATATTGAATTTAATAGGGACTATGAAAACTTTGAAATAGAAATAATTACCACAACTAAATGTGTTGGAGAAACAGAGTTGAAATGGAAAAGCACTGTCAGCAGTGTTCAATAGCTGCTCAATGATATATGATATAGCGTAAAGCTGTTCAAGCGACATTGAAATAACAGAAATAAAATTATTAGAAAAATCCGGCGGAAAAAGAGTGGAGATTTTGTAAGGAAAGTACTGAAAGTTTTAGCAGTAAGTATAAGTGAAAGAGAATTAAAAAAACATCCCGTAGAGTACATAGAATTAATTGAAAGATTACGGAATGAGACGGCGACGCTCATGCTGGAAAATGGCATGAACAAGTAAGTTTGCTTAGGGTTGAAAGTATGGAAGCGATGAAGAGAAAAACTCCAGAACTTTCAGCGGGGATTTTTGCGAAAACATCTTAACTGAAGGATTGTCCTTTATAAATTGCCAATCGGAACAATCTTAAAAAGTTGGAGAATGTACTCTTGAAGTTACACAAACTAGGAAAGAATGTCATCTAGGCTGTGAAATCAGACATATTGTTGGCGACTGTGTCGTGCCAGAGAGGAATTTTTCACTAAAAGTAATAAAAAGGCGGAAAGATAAAAGCAGAAGATAAAATCGAAATCGTATAAATTATATTTAAGACATTTAGATCTTTGATGTGAACCCCTAAATCCGGACAAAGGAGTTTGGGTTTTTATATGAAATTTTATAAGAATTTGAGAAGCATTTCACAAATTTTTAATTAGTTTAAAATTTTCACAAAAATTCTTTTGATTAACTTTCTACAATCTGTAAAATTATTCAAAAATTGCTTTTCTTATGACATCTTAAATTAATATAAATTGTGTAACATTATGTAGTATATTACAAGAGTTAAGCACATAAAATTGTAATTGATAGGGTAAAAACGACAAATTTTTAAATAAATTTCAAAAAGAAAGTATAATTATACATTTTTGAAATCAGCTATTATTAAGGACAATAAACTTTAAAAATGTTTTTCAAAGGTACTTGATTATTCATTTTAAATATGTATAATTATAATTGAATTTATAACATAAATACAATTATTAATAAAAGTGATTTAACTTTTAAGTTGATTTTTGTCTTATAAAGGAATTATTTTATAAAATATTCCTTTTTATTTTAGTTTTTGAATAGAGAACAAAATGTATTTATGCTTTTATAGAGAATAATACCAAAACACAAAGTTAGGGGAGAAGTCTATGGATCGAAAAAGAATTTGACTTTTGAATTGAAAAAGTCACAGCACAAGTTTTAGAATCCGTGATGATTATTTTGACGCTGTAGATGGCGTTGATATAAATTATTCTCTGATGAAATACTAGCTATAGTAGGAGAAAGTGGTTGTAGGCAAATCGACTCTGAGCTACTACTATTATGGAAGTTACATAATCCAAACTTCACTCGTTCAACAGGAGAGATTTTGTTTGAAGGATTGTAGTAGGTTTGTCAGAAAAAGAATTTAATGAAATGAGGAGAAGGCATTGGAATGATTTTCCAGATCACTTTCAGCTTTAAATCCTTTACAAAGAATAGGAAAAACAAATTGAGGAAGGTTTGATTTATCATACAAAATGAATCTGGAAGAGAGAAAAGCTAGAGTTCTAGAATTGATTGAACAAGTAGGTATTCCCTAATCCTCCTCGTGTTGCTAAAGACAATATCCACATGAATTATCAGGTGGTATGAGACAAAAGTTATCATTGCGATTGCTCTTTGCTTGTAAAACCAAAGATGTATATATGAATGAACCAACAACTGCACTTGACGTAACAATTCAAGCACAATCTTAGACTTTTAGTTCAAATTCAAGGAAATTAATGCAGGAATTAGTTTTGATTACTCATGATTTAGGAGTTGTTGCTCAACTTGCAGATAGAGTTTATTGTAATGTATGCCGGACAAATTGTTGAAGAAGCACCTGTTTTAGAGTTATTTACATCAAAGCATCCTTATACTAGGGTTTGTTGAACAGTATTCCACAAATGGACGCGGATGATGCAGATTTGTACGTTATAAAGGTATGGTTCCTTCACTAAAAACTTACCAAGGCAGGGTTGTAGATTTCAAAAGCTAGAATTCCTTGGATAAGTGATGAAGAACATGAAGAAAATCCCTACAATGCATGAGGTTGAACCTGGACATTTAGTAAGATGTACTTGCTATAAGAATTTTCATTTTGATGAAAAGGAGGGTAATGATGAGCTTTTTAGAAATTAAAGACCCTAAAGGTTCACTGATCCGATGAGAGGTGGTTTTTCATCAAGATAGTTGATTATGTTTATGCTGTTGACGGCGTGAGATATGGTTATCGAAAAGGAAAAACTTACGGACTTATCGGAGAAAGTGTAACGGTAAGAGTACTATCGGAAAAGCTATAATCGGTCTTGATTACAAGTGGACAAGTTATTTTTGATGGAAAGACGCTTTACTAAGAAAATGGTAAGAAAAAGATAAAGAATTTACAAGAGATGTTCAAATGATTTTCCAAGATAATATGGCAAGTTTAGACCCTAAGAAAAGAGTTATAGACATCATTGCAGAACCTTTAAGAAACTTCGAAAAAATGACTGTAACAGAAGAAAGAAAAAGAGTTTTAGAACTTTTAGATATAGTTGGTATGCCGGAAGATGCACTTTATAAGTATTCATTCGAATTTTCCGGTGGTCAAAGACAAAGAATCGGGGTTGCCAGAGCTATAAGTTTAAATCCTAGACTTATCATAGCTGATGAACCTGTTTCAGCGCTTGACCTTTCAGTTCAAGCACAAGTTTTGAACTTTATGAAAAAAATTCAAAAAGATATGGGATTGTCTTACCTTTTCATTTCTCACGACCTTGGGGTTGTAAAACATATGTGTGATTACATAAACATTATGTACAGAGGAAGACTTGTAGAAAGAGGAACAAAGGAAGATATTTATAAAGATCCACAACATATCTATACTAAGAGATTGATTGCAGCTATTCCGAAACAGATCCAAGATTAAAAGAACAATTAATCGCAAATAGACTGAGAGTAGAAGAAGAGTATAGAGAATTAGAAAAAGAATACTATGATGAAAAAGGTAAAGTATTTGATTTGATTAAACTTTCAGGATACTCACTATGTAGCAAAAAGGAGGGTAAAATATATGTGGAAAACCGTGTTAGAAGATTTCTTCTAATGATACCTCAATTAATAATATTAAGTATTTTTAGTTTTTATTTTTGGCTAAGATGATGCCGGGGGATCCATTCTCTGGACAAATTACGCCAACAACTGATCCTAATCAAATAGAAGCTTTGAGAAGAAAAATTTGGATTTTAGCGATCCTGGTACAAACAATATTGGAGATGGATTACAAATATATTCCGTGGAGATTTTGGGACAAGTTATGGATATAAGATGCCGTAGCTAGCACTTTTAGCATAAGAGAGTTGGAAATACATTCTGGTTGTCATTACTTTTGTGTAACATTTTTATATGCAATAGCATTACCACTTGGTATTTTCTCAGGTAGATATAGTGGAGGTAAATTTGATAAAGCTGTTACATTGTATAATTTCGTAACTTATGCAATTCCCAGGTTTTTATTTTCTACTTGCTTATGATTTTTATTATTCGCTTATACATTGCGATTGTTCCCGCATCAGGTTCTGTTGATCGGGTGTTACAGGCTTTGCCTATGTTATAAGTGAGATTAAGACATATGGTACTACCTGCAATGTGTTTTGCTATAATTGCTACAACAACGACAGTTCAGTTCTTAGGAATGAAGTATAGATGCTAAGAGTTCAGATTATGTAAGAACTGCAAGAAGTAAAGGAGTACCTATTGATAAAAGTTTATACACATCATATCTTTAGAAATTCTCTTTTACCAATAGCTGCATTCTTTGGGTTTACTTTTAACAGGACTTATCTCAGGTTCAATATTTATGGAAACAATCTTTAGTTATCCTGGAATGGGAAAAATTGTTCTTTGAAGCTATAGGATCAAGAGATTATTCAGTATTGACAGCATTGATTATGATTTTTGGATTTATGACTCTACTTGGAAGTTTGTATTATCAGACATCATTACGAGCATAGTTGACCCAAGAATAGAATAGAGTAATAGGGGAGTGATAAAATGAGTAAGAAGAAATGGAAAAAGATGCTTCCTACATAACCAAGAAATTACACTGAGTGCTTTCAAAGTAGTGGTTAGAATTTAAAAAGATAAATTAGCAACATTTTCACTTGCAGTATTGACAATAATATTGACAGTGTTTATAGGTAGTTTATTCTTCGATGTAAAAGAAGTAATGAAAAGTAAATCTATGGACTCATTCCTAAGACCTGGGGAAGAAGGATATCTTTTAGGGAACTGACCAAGCAGGGTCGTTCTCTTTTAGGTCAACTTTTCCTTGGAACAAGAAATTCAATCATATTGGTGCCTCAGTAACATTTTTAACAACAACAATAGAATAATTGTAGGTTTGATTATTGGATTTTACGGTGGTATAGTAGATAACATCATTATGAGAATTATAGACTTTATTCAAGTATTACCGATTCTTATGCTTATTATCGTATTCGTAACATTGGTTCCTTCATATAATATGGTTACATTTGTGTTTATAATGAGTGTATTCTATTGGGTGAGTATTGCGAGACTTGTAAAATCAGAAGGCTCTTTTCAGAAGGAAGACGTGATTATATAAGTGCATCTAAGACAATGGGAACACCTTCATGGAAGATAATGTTTGGAGGAATACTACCAAACATTAGCTCAATTCTTATTATTGATGCAATTTTAGGGTTAGCTGGAAATATGGGAATAGAAATAGGACTTACATTCCTTGGTTTTAAGTTACCACCAGGAGTGCCATCACTTGGAACACTAATCAACAAGGCATTGGATCCTATAATTTTTAAGAGATAGAATGTATATTTGGTTCCCTGCCCTCAATGTTGGTACTTGTACTAATGCTTTCAATTAACTATGCAGGACAAGCATTAAGAAGAGCATCAGATGCAAAACAAAGATTAGGTTAGAAATAGTATAATATATATTAAGCGTAGATTTTTCTACGCTTTTTGTTGAAATTTAACTATTTACTTTATGTAATTAAAAGATGGGTGCAAAAGCACTCATCTTTTTAGAAAGTTAAAATACATTATAAACAGCAATTGAAATTGTATTTGTAAAAATTTGGGAGGATTAAAAAGGAACAAAGTCAATGCTGTAGTATGTAACGTGTGGTAGCGAAGAAAAGGAAAACTATGGGAGGAGTTTATTATCTTAAACACTACCACACACTCTATATATACCGTAAAAATGATATTTAAAACATAGAAAAAAATCTTTTTAAACATTTTTAATTGTAAAAATTAGAACTGTACTAGAATAAAATATAAAAATGAAAATTGAGTAATTCAATTTTTCTATGCAATTATTATAGATTTTTGAAGTTTATTTATTGATATGAGAAAAATTATTTGTTTTTAACTTTTAGTTATTAAACAATTAGATACAATGACTCTGGAGATTTTCTAAAGCCTGTTAAGAATGAAACTTCCGTATTTAATATATTTTCGATACATTCCCACAAAAACTCCACTTTCGTAGAGCTTTCTAATTCTTATTTTTACTGTCTTTATATAAATCTGGTAGGCATCTATAAGTTACATTGTCTCTTCATCTAATATAGTATTTTCATCTACAACAACTAATTTATATTTAAAATCTTTGGCTACAATGTATTTTTGCCATCTCTCTCTTCGATTTTTACACCGGAATATTCTTTTGGAATACTTTTTCATATTGCTCCTTTTTCTTCCAGTTTTGCAGAATCCGTATTTGGTGAATTGGACTTGGACCTTGAAAATTTAATTTTGGAGATTTAGAACTTTCCTTTGTTATTACTAACTGTCCTCCTTTATCTCCATCGTAAACTTTGTTTTCTAATTTTTAGCATACCTGAAGATGCACAAGAACATAACATAATTGATACAACCAATATACTGATAATTTTTAAACTTAGCCATAGAATCCTCCATTGTAAAATAACTATTAAATACCATTTACTTAATCATAAAACCGAAGTGAAACATTAATGCTTTTACATTTTTATTTTTATCATATTTTTCGCTTTAGTCAAGCAATTGCATAAAAATATTTTTATAATATATATGTAATATTCGTCGTTTAATTGACTTTTTTGTGTATTTAGTATAATATTTGAATAGTATTGTAGATTTTTAAGGAGAGATATTATGGATGAAAAAGAGATATTTTTAACTGCTGAGGGTTTAAAAAATTAGAATTAGAATTAGAAGAATTAAAAACCGTTAAAAAGACAAGAAATAGCAGAAAAATAAAGGTTGCAAGAGATTTTGGAGATCTTTCTGAGAACTCCGAATATGATGAAGCTAAAAATGAACAAGCTCAGATAGAAGAAAAAATTGTTAAACTTGATAATATGATTGCGAATGCAAAGATAATAGATGAAGTTGAGCTAGATACAAAAACTGTTAATGTAGGAGCTACTGTTACTTTAGTTCAAGTTGAAAGTAAGAAAAAGGTTGAATATACAATCGTAGGCTCTGCTGAAAGTAATCCGCTTGAAGGCAAAATTTCAAATGAATCACCATTGGTAAAGCTATTTTAGGAAAGAAAAAGGGAAATAAAGTTCAAGTACAATTACCGAACGGAAATGTTGTAGAATACAAAATACAAAATATAAAAGATAAATTAAGGGGTGATATTGTGGAAGAACAAAATTTAAATGAAATGCTCTTAGTAAGAAGACAAAAATTACAAGAGTTAGTTGATGCAGGAAAAAGACCCACATGAAATTGAGAAATTTGAAGGTACTATTTATTCAAAAGAGATAAAAGATAATTACGAAAAATTATGAAGGAAAGTTGTAAGACTTGCTGGTCGTATTAGAACTAAAGAGGACATGGTAAAGTTTGTTTTATGGACTTGCAAGATTTTTCTGGAAAGATTCAACTTTTTAATAAACTTGATGTTTTAGGCAGAAAGTTATGAAGAAGTTAAAACTTTGGATATTGGAGATATTGTAGGGGGTTGAAGGTGAGTTTTTCACAACTCATGCAGGAGAAATTTCAATAAGAAGTTCAAAGGTTGTTTTGCTTACAAAATCTTTTACAACTTTTTACCGGAAAAGTTTCATGGCTTAAAAGATGTTGACTTAAGATATAGACAAAGATATGTGGATTTGATTGTAAATCCTGAAATTAAAGATGTTTTTTTGTTATGAGAAGTAAAATTATTTCTTCTATTAGAAAATATCTTGATAGTAGAGGATTTTTAGAAGTTGAAACACCGATTTTAAATACAATTGCTGGTGGAGCGAATGCAAGACCTTTTATAACTCATCACAATACTTTTAGATATTGATATGTATCTTAGAATTGCAAATGAATTATATTTAAAAGAGATTGATTGTAGGTGGTTTTCGATAAAGTTTATGAAATGGGAAGAATGTTCAGAAATGAAGGTATGGATAAACTTACAATCCTGAATATACTGCGATTGAATTATATCAAGCCTATGTTGACTATGAAGAAATGATGACACTTTGTGAAGAAATGGTTTATACTGTTTGTATGGAGGTTGTTGGAAAGTCTGAAGTTGAGTTACAAGGTAAAAGTTATTGACTTTAAACCACCTTGGAGAAGAATTTCAATGGTTGACGCTGTAAAAGAATATGCAGGAGTTGATTTTGAAACAATTTTAACAGATGAAGAAGCAAGAAAGCTTGCTATTGAAAAAGAAAATAGAAGTTACTGAACATACTACAAGAGGAGAAGTTATTTCTCTATTCTTTGAAGAATTTTGCGAAGAATATATGGTTCAACCTACTTTTGTTACTAAGCACCCTGTGGAAATCAGTCCACTTGCTAAGAGAGACCCTAAGGACAAGAGATATACTCAAAGATTTGAAGCTTTTGTAAATTGTGGAGAAATTGCAAATGCTTTTAGTGAATTAAATGATGCAACGATCAAAAACAAAGATTTTTAAAACAAGTTGAAGCCAGAGAAAATGGTGATGACGAAGCTCAAATGATGGATTATGATTTTATCAATGCACTTGAGATAGGTCTTCCACCAACTGGTGGTATGGGAATAGGAATTGACAGACTTATTATGTACTTGACAAATCAAGATACTATAAGAGATGTACTACTTTTTCCAACAATGAAACCTATGGTTGAAAAAGGATAGTGAATAGGAGTTCATTATGAGAAATTTAGTTGCAATTTGTTTGGTTTGTCTTTCTTTTGTTGGTTGTAATAGCTTCCATACAGGAAAAAGTTGTTATAGACAATAAAAAGAAAGAAAATAAAGTTGAAAATGTTGAATATATTGTTGTTGATGAAGAAGATAAAGAATCTTTAATTAAGAATATTAAAGAAGGTAAAGGTGTTGTTATTGATAAGAAGAAAAATTCTAATTCTGAAAAAGATAATAACAGTAATAAAACAATAAAAACAACAACAACAGTGGTGGTAGTGATAGATGGGACAGTGATTATATGAGAATAGAATTTTCCCCCGGATATTACCCAATTAGAGATTGATGAAGTTGTAGATGCTTTAAAATCAGGTTGGATAACAACAGGCCCAAAGACTAAAAAGACTAGAACAAGAGCTTTCTGCTTTTACTAATACAGATAAGACAGTTTGTTTAAATTCTGCAACTGCTGCAATGGAACTTACTTTACGATTGCTTGGAGGGAGCAGGAGATGAAGTTATAACTTGTGCATATACTTATACTGCATCAGCAAGTGTTATTCATCATGTTGAGCAAAAATTGTCTTAGTTGATTGTAATAAAGAAGATAAGTTTATGGACTTAAAAAGCTTTTAGAAAAATGCTATTACAGAAAAGACAAAAGGTAATTATTCCAGTCGATTTGGCAGGGAAACCTTGTAAATATGATGAAATTTTTTGAAGTTGTAGAAAAAGAAATCTTTATTTAGACCAAATAATAAATTACAAGAAAAATCGGTAGAGTTATTGTTATGGCTGATGGAGCTCATTCACTTGGAGTTGAATATAGGGAAAACCAAGTGGAAGCATTGCTGATTTTACTTTGTTTTTCTTTCCATGCAGTTAAAAACTTTACTGTTGCTGAGGGTGGCTCAGTTACTTGGAATAGAAATTTAGGTTTAAACGATGATGAAATTTATAGAGAATTTCAACTTTTATCTTACATGGACAATCAAAGGACGCACTCTTTCAAAGATGAAACTAGGTTCTTGGGGAGTATGACATTGTTGCTCCTAATTACAAATGTAATTTAACTGATATTGCTTCAGGAATTGGTTTTAGCTCAATTAAAAGAGATATCCAAATCTTTTTGAAAAAGACGTTTTGAAATCGTAGAAAGATATAATAAAGATTTGAAGGAACAAGAGTAAAGCCTTTTATTCACTTCGAGGAAGATAAAAATCTTGTTGTCATCTTTATATTGTAAATATTGAGGGTGCAAGTGAAGAAGAGAGAAATGAAATAATTGTAAAAATGGCTGAAAGAGGAATTACACAAATGTTCACTATAAGCCATTGCCTATGTTTACTGCTTATAAGAATTTAGGCTTTGATATCAAAGATTATCCAAATGCTTTTAATAATTATAAGTCAGAAATTACTTGCCACTTCATACTTTATTAACAGATGAGCAAGTTGATTATATAATTGAAAAATTTAAAAGGCATTGGTGTAATTATGAAGATAAAAAGTCGTGATTCCAACAGCTGGACTCGCAACTAGAATGTTTCCTGCAACAAAGGGTGTTCCAAAAGGCGATGTTGCCGATTTTTGACAAACCGACTTTGCAATATGTAATTGAAGAAGTTGTAGAGGCAGGAATTGATGAGGTAATTCTCATTGTAAATGAAGATTATTTTACATTGACAAACATTTTAACCTGAAATCGATCCAAGAGTTAAAAATTCAAACAATGTTTCAAAAAGGATATTGACGCTTTGGAAAAATATTTTAAAATGTAAGATAAGTTTTATAATTCAAAAAGAACAAAAGGGATTGGGTCATGCGATTCTTTGTGCAAAAAGAAGCTGTAGATGGCGAAGATTTTTGCGTTGTTTTGGGGGATGTTATAATTGACTGCAAAGACAGTTCATGTACAAAAAGAGCTTGTCGATATTTATAACAGATATGGAAAAACAGTAGTGGGAGTTGAAACTGTGCCTGATGAAAAAGGCATAATTACGGCATTTTGGAAGGAAAAGAAATCGAAAAAATGTTTTTGATTCAACAAGACTTATAGAAAACCGAATATTGATGAAACGAATTCAAATTTAGCAATGGTCGGAAGATATATTGTTAAAAATGAAATTTTTGAAATTCTTGAAAAATCAAAAAGCGGGAAAAATGGAGAAATACAATTTACAGACTCCTTAAATGAATTGACTTTAAAAAGGAGATTTATTAGGCTATAAATTTGACGGTAAAACTTATGACGTCGGAAATAAACTTGAGTTTTAATTGCAAGTATAGAATATGGTTTGAAAGATAAAACAAATCAAAATTCTATAAAAGAATACTTAAAAACTAGTTTCTTCAGATTTTAAAATGGGAGAATAATAATGATAAGAAAAATATTTTAATAATATTGGATATTATAATTATAAATCTTTAGTTTACTATTTGGGTTTTCTATTAAAGTTTGATTGGAAAAATTCCTGCACATTATTGGTATATGTATAGTAAATGGATCATCCTATAGTTTTTAATCAAAATTGTAGTTTTTGCCCTCTTTGGTTTATACAGAATAATGTGGAGATATGCAGATTTTTAAAGAGTTGTTTAGGAATTTTTATGGCAATAGTTGTCATGAATGTTCTAACTGGAATCCTTTTTAATAACAAGGAATGTAGGATTTCCAAGAAGTGCTATGGCACTTGTTTTCGTAATTGATATGTTTTTGTTACAGGTACGAGATATCTTTCAAAGGCTAGAAAAATTTAGTTTTTCAATTCCTGTTGAAAAACTTAAAAGAGTTTTAATCATAGGGGCTGGAGACGCAGGTGTTTTGAGTGACTTAATGAACTTAGAAAAACATAAGGAATTGGGATACAAGGTTGTTGCTTTTATCGACGATGATAAAATAGAAGGTAGGAACAGAAATTTTAGGAATTCCTGTTCTGGAGGAAAAGAAAAATTATTTCAGCTATTAGTGAATTTAGAATAGATGAAGTTATTTTTGGCAATGCCTTCAGCTAACAGAGAAATTCAACAAGACATTTCAGATATTTGCTCAAAATTATCTATGAAGATAAAAATAATTCCTGGAATGTATGAATTAATTGACGATCAAAAATTAAATATAAGAGATTTAAGAGATGTTGAAAGTGAGACTTGCTTGGACGTGATGAAGTTAGATTAGCATCAGGAAGTACCAAAATGATTTCTTGAAAAATAAAACTGTCTTGGTAACAGGCGGGGGCGGTTCAATCGGTTCTGAGCTTTGTAGACAAATAGCAAAATTTAGTCCAAAAATTGAGTAATTTTAGACATCTATGAAAATAATGCCTATGAAATTCAAATGGAACTTGTAAGACATTATAAAGATTTAGATTTGGTTGTAGAAAATTGAATCAATAAGAGATGCTGAAAGAATGGATATAATATTTGGAAAATATAAACCTGATGTAGTATTTCACGCAGCAGCTCATAAACATGTTCCACTTATGGAAAACAGCTCAACTTCTGCAATTAAAAACAATGTTTTTGGAACTCTAAATGTTATAAGAGCTCAGGATAAGCACAATGCTTTCAAAATTTGTTTTGATTTCAACAGATAAGGCTGTAAATCCTACATCTGTAATGGGGAACAACAAAGAGAATTTTATGAAATGTTAGTTCAAAACATATAATGAAAAATCTAAAACAGAATTTGTCGCTGTTAGGTTTTGAAATGTTTTGGGTTCAAACGGATCTGTAATTCCGCTTTTACATAACAAATAAAAGAGGTGGACCTGTTGCAGTTACTCACGAAGATAATAAGATACTGCTATGACAATCCCTGAAGCTGCCAACTTGTATTGCAGCGAGGGCAATTACAAGGGGAGAAATCTTTATACTTGATATGGTGAGCCTGTTAAAATTTTTGACTTGGCAAAGAACCTTATTAGACTTTCAGGCTTTGAACCTTATAAAGACATAGACATTAAAATTACAGGACTTAGACCTGGAGAAAAACTTTATGAAGAATTACTATTAAATATGGAAAATTCAGTTTCAACTGACTCACGATATTTATAGAAAAACCGATAGTTCACAATGTAGAAGCCTAAAAAGATGGACTTGAAAGACTTGATAAAGTTAAAAATACTCTAGATAAAAAGAAATTACAGACATCTTAAAAGATATGGTTCCGACATTTAAACCGGACTTGTTGAATAAGTAGAAATATTCCACTAATTTAGTAAGTCAAACTGAGAAGAAATTTATTAATTTCTTCTCTGTATCCTTTATTTTATATATTAATGATATAATAAATGTATGTTAGTTTCTAAAACTTAATTTAACTAATATGTTTACATAGTAAGTTGAAAAAGGATTTTTAGTTTATGATAGATAGGGGGATATTGAAGTGGAATATAAAATTCATTTTGAAGATATAGCTAATGTTCAAAGAGAACTCTCCAATTCCATAGCAATTTGGAATAATTCAATAACAATCTTTTAAAAAGCAATTAAAAATTTTTCTGAGGACTCTCTCTTAAGGGAGAGACAATGGATAGCATTAAAGTATATCTATGTGAAGTTCATGGAACTTTGTTAGTTTCAATGCAAAAATTTAATTCAGGATTATGCTTATTCTACCTGTTATATAAAGATGGGATACTATAATATAGATAGTGATTCCAAAGCAAAGCTCTCTGAACAAACTTTTGTAGACTTAAGGAATGAATTGTCCTATTCTAGAAAGTAATTTTGCAAATCAGATAGATTTTACTAGTAGCAACAAAAATAAAGTTTCTGACTTAATAAGTTACAGTGGAAATAGCCATGATACTATGATTTCTAACTATAATTTTTAATTAGTAGGGTTAGACACTCTTAATAGCAGAATAGTTTCATATGAGAAATTGCATCAATCACAAGATTTAAAAAGCTTTTTAAAGAGTTATTGGTATCTACAAGAAATTTCATGGAAAAACTATAGCAATAAAAGCTCGTGATATAAGCACCTACCAATCAGGAGATTTAGCTAAAAATAGACTTTGCAAAAGACTTGGCTGTTGCTTTTAGATAATTCTAATAGATATCTTTCCAATAGGAAAAATATAATAGAAGAGGCAGACAAAAGAGACAAAGTTAGATGGGAACAAATTTTTCGCAAAAGAGAGAAGAAATAAAGGTATAAAAACTTAATTGTTGGAGGACTTACACTTTTAGTTGGAACAGCAGCAATAGTAGCAACAGGAGGATCAGCAATACCATTAGTAGCTTTTGCTGGGAAAATATGTGGAACAGGAACAGTAGCATATTCAGTATCTAATATGACAGAAGCTGGTCAAGATGTAATTTATGGCTCTTTAGGAGATAACAAAACTGGAGCTTTTAATCCTATAAGAGATACTGTATTTTTAGGAAATGACAAATTGTACCATAGAGCTGGACAAATTTTTACAAAAGGTTCATCAATACTTATACCAATAGGAAAAACAAATAGTATTGTTAAAGGAGGTTTTCAATTTTTAGCAGGAAGTGCAGGAGCATGGGTAGGAGGAAAAGTTGGCTATTATGGACTGAAACAACTTGGATTTTCAGAAGAAAATAAAGGATTGGACAGGTTTTATTTTCTATATATGCAGGATACAAAGCTTCATTAAATTGCTGGCAGGTTTACTTTGAATAGTAAAGCTATTGAAAACCTGTGGAAGTAAAAAGAAAACATTACTGAAAAAGCCAGATGTAGCGAAAGAGAATATTCCTGAAAAGCCGGTAGAATTGAGTGATAACATTGTAGAAAAACCTATAGAAGTAAAAAGATTTTGATAGCTGGAAAAATTTAAATTAGATAATCCTGGAAGAGTTACAAAGTTTATATCTGACAATAAAGCTAAAAATGCCCTAATACCAAAAATTGGTTTGAAAAGGAGAAGCTTAAAAATTGAAAAATTTAAAGATGGATCTCAGATATGGAAATATATTGATGCTAATGGCAAGATTAAAGTGTATAAAAGTTTTACAGTAGACAATTCATTTTTAAAACTTAATACAATTGTAGAGAAAGTAACGTTAAAGGCGAGAATGTGGTTTAAAAATAAATTTGTAAGAGGAATAAAAATCGATCGAATGGATGGGAATAATAATTTAGGACATAATTTTCCTGGTATTGATAGACTAAAAGATAGAGTAATAACTAGTATAAAAAAGTAGGAATTTATCAGCAAAAATCTTATTTAACTGGAAAAAGATTGGAATATACCATTAAAAGTGATATTAAGAAATTAATTAATTTTTAAAGAAGGATATACCAGTCAATCTAAAGTTGAACCCAAAGATTATTCATATAAATGTTTAGAGGTGTATGTTCCAAATGTAACTCTTAACGAAAGTCAAATAAATTGTATTAATAACGCAATTGAATATGAATAAGAACAATATAATATTAAAAATAATAGTTGAGGAAATTAAAAATGATAGCAAAAGCAGCGACATCAGTGATGAAAAATTCTGATAATACCACAAATAAGAAGTAAATTTGGTTTTTGGGTATCTCAATATCAAGATAAAATTTATTCATATACAATGACTAATACAGAGTTTGGAAATGAGATATTATCAAAATTAGAATATTCAGAAAATCCAAAAGGTAAAAATTCTAAAAAGATTTTTGGGCAGTAACAGGAATAAAAATCTTTTTCACATTTAGTAAAAAGTATAAACTAGTAGATATTTCAAAAATATGATGATAAGATTGAGGCTAAAGTTTGGTACAGTAATGGTAAATTTTATGAGTCAAGTAAAAATCCTGAAGAAACTGTAGAGTTATGTTACCAATCAATCTGGAAGTTTTGGGAGAAACCGTACGCAACTTAGCATTAAACTCTAAGGATATGATTTTGAAAATAATTTTTAAGAATGGTGGATTTGAAACTGTAGATGATTCAAAAAGTTAGTTATAAACTTTTATCGGACGAATATATAGATAGAAGATGGACATACAGACGCTTATCAAATATATATTCATGAAGACTATGAAAATAACTATATAGGATTTATGATAGATACTGCATATGAAAGTTTTTCAAGTGAAGATATAAAGAAAAACATGGATAAGATGGCATGGGGATTTAAAAATCTTTTAAGTATAAAGAGATTAACAACAAAGAATACTATGTAGAAGTTTCTGGAAAAATAAAAAAGATAGAAAAATATTCATACTTTATATAAAGATGGAGAAGAAGTTTTTAGAGCTTACATTTGAAATTGACTTAGTAAATACTCACATTAGATTTGCAAGAAAAATAAAGAAAAGATTTTAAGAAAATTTGTTAAGTCAGTTAAAGTAGTTAATAAATAAAGATAGTAATGAAGTTTTTACATTTTTAGAAAATTATGAGAGAAGAAATTTAATGATTTCTTCTTTTTGTATTATTCTAAGATTAATGATATAATGAAAAATAAATAGTCAAATAAATTGTATTAATAATGCAATTGAATATGCAAATAAGAACAATATAATATTAAAAATAATAGTTGGAGAAATTAAGATGATGAGAAAAGCATGTGTATCAGTATATTTGGGTGATAATATACTGTAATTCCACATACTAAGTGAAATTGGTTTGTGGAAAAAAGTCAATATCAGGATAAAATTTATTCATATACAATGACTAATACAGAGTTTGGAAAAGAGATATTAAATAGATTAGAATATTCAGAAAAAGCCAAACGTAGAAATTCAAAAAGATTTTTGGACAGTAACAGGAATAAAATCTTACAACACATTTAGTAAAAATATAAATCTATAGATATTTTAAAATATGATGATAGAAATTGAGCTTGAAGTTTGGGTATTATTCTGGGAAAGGTGAGAATTGGTGAAAATCCGAATGAGCTAGTAGAACTAACATTACCAATAAATCCGGAAGTGTTGGGAGAAACTGTACGTAATTTAGCATTAAATTCTAAGGATATAGATTTTGAAAATAATTTTAAGAATGGTGGATTTGAAACTGCAGACGATTCAAAAGTTAGTTATAAAGCTTTTACCGGATGAATACATTGATATAGAAGATGGACATACAGATGCTTATCAAATATATATTCATGAAGAATATGAGAAAATAACTATATAGGATTTATGATAGATACTGCATAGAAAGTTTTTCAAGTGAAGATATAAAAACATGGACAAGATGGCATGGGGATTTAAAAATCTTTTAGTATAAAAAGTTGACAACAAAGAATACTATGTAGAAGTTTCTGGAAAAAATAAAAAGATGGAAAAACATTCATACTTATATAAAGATGGGAGAAGAAGTACTGGAGCTTACATTTTGAAATTGATTTAGTAAATACTCCACTAGAATTACAAGAAAAAAATAAAGAAAGATTTTTAAAAATTTTGTTAAGTCAGTTAAAGTAGTTAATAAATAACAATAATAATGAAGTTTTTACATTCGCAAAAATTAGTTTGTGATAAAATTGTTCTGAAAAACAAATGTAAAGGCATATATTTTGAAATAATAAATTTAGTTACTGAACCATTAATTTCTGATGCAGACAAATTTTATACTTTGTCTATACCTGACTCCATCAAATTGGTGGAGTTAGTGAAAACTTTTTAAAAAAGTATTGACTTTATATTTTTTATTATTATAATAGTCAAAGAAAAATTGACGAGAGTAAATTTTGCAATAAGTACAGTTAAAATGTCGGTTTTTAATATTGGTAAAAATTGTTTGATTGACTTTTCTGTTTTTGTTCTTAAATTTTCTCTTTTTAATAATTTTTAGTATTTAACCCATTAATCCATTTTTATAAAATGTATTTCCGGTTTTTGTTTTAAGACAAAGTTTCCTAATATTCAAGTTGTAAAGGCTTTTTAAAGGACTTTGTTTCCAATTTTATTCAATTTTTATCTTTAATAGTTTTAAATTTTAGGAAATAACTTTTAGTTATTTCCTTTTTTAGATTATGACAAAAATGACTTAATAGGAGGGATTGTATGAGAAAGAATTTGAAATTTAGTTAGTAGTGAGGACTTTTCTTGTGAAGGTTGCTTGAACTTATGGGTTAGCAGAGATTTATAATAATCCTGAAAAATTTTCAGAAAAATGTAGGGGAAAAGTTTTAACTTCATTATTTTTGACCATCAACAAGAACAAGATTGAGTTTGAAGCGGCTATGCTTAGACTTGGTGGAAGTTGTATAACTGTTCGGATCCTAAAAGTTTCATCAGCAACTAAGGAGAAAGTCCACAAGATACAATAAGAACAGTTGGTTGTTATTCAAGATATTATCGTTCATGCGTCATCCACATGAGGGTTCTGCAGAGCTTGCAAAAAGAAGTTACACTTGTTCCTTTTTATTAATGCGGGAGACGGTGGACATCAACATCCAACTCAAACTCTACAGATTTACTTGCAATTTCACAATATAGAAAAGTTTGATATGACTATCGGTCTTTGTGGGGACTTAAAATTCGGAAGAACTGTTCACTCACTAGTTAAGACTCTTTCAAAGTTTAAGGAAATAAATTCATCTTTAGTTTCACCGGTTGAGCTGTTATCCTGAATATGTGAGTGTATCTAAAATGACCATAATGTTGAGTTTATTGAAGTTAGAACAATAGAAGAAGTTATGGATAAACGATATTCTATATATGACAAAGGTTCAAAGGAAAAGATTTTTCAATGAGGCTGATTGTAAGACTTAAAGATGCCCATTTTTAGATAATAAAAAGTTGAAAACTGCAAAGGATGATATGATAATTCTTCACCCATTGCCAAAAGGTAAATGAAAATTGCGACAAGTGGATTCAGACCCTAGAGCAAAGTATTTTAATCAAGTTAAATTCGTATGATAATCAAGAATGGCATTAATCTTAAAATTATTGGAGTAAAATAATGTTAAATATATAGTATTTCAAATGAGATTGTAATAGACCATAAACCAGGTCTTGGTTATGAAATTTTTAAACTTTTAGAATTGGATAGTGCAGACTTACAGTAGCACTTATAATGAATGCCGATTCTAAAAATATGGCAAAAAGATATGATAAAAATTGAAAATGTAATGGATATTGACCCTAGCAATTTTGGGTTTGATAGATGAAATTTAACTATAAATATCATTGAAAAATGATCGAAAAACTTTCAATGATTTTACCTGAAAAGGTGAGAGGCTTTATAAAAATGTAAAACCCACGTTGCATAACTTGCCACGAAAATGTTCAGAATAAATTTATATTAGTTAATAGAGAAAGGAATTTATAGATGTAATTACTGTGATAATTTATATTCTTGTGGAGGACATAGTGAAAAATAGTTAAAAATGCAATCCCTAGTGGATAAAGATATAAATAGAGTCGGAGAAATAAAAGATTGAAGACGGAAAGATTGTAGAAATTGGTGAAAATTTAAGTTTCGATGAAAGTTATGAAATTATAGACACAAAGGAAAGACTGTTATGCCTGCATTTGTAGATTTGCATGTGCATTTTAGAGATCAGGTTTTTACTTACAAGGAAGATTTAAAACAGGCTCACTTTCAGCTTTAAGAGGCGGATATACAACTGTCAAATACAATGGCAAATACAAAGCCTATTTGCAGTGATTTAGAAACTTATAACGATATAATGAAGAGAGCAAAGGAATTAGATTTAGTAGATATAAATCAGATAGTCGCAGATTACTGAAAATTTTGACGGAAAAATTTAGTTGACTATTCAAAATTTAAAAATGCAAAATTTTATCCGACGACGAGTAAAGGTGTGCTTTCCGAAACTACAATGTATAGAGCGATTTTAGAGGCGATACGATAAAATCATAATGATACATGCAGAAAAGTGAACTTTCTCCAATTGATTACAGAATAGCAGGAAGACCTTATGACTTTAAGAGATGTATATCTTGCAAAGAGATTGGATGGAAGAATTCATCTTTGCCATATAGTACAGTTGATTCTTTGGAAGCTGTGAGACGTGGAGAAAAAGAGGATAAAGGTTACTTGTGAAATAACTCCGCATCATATTGCACTTTGGGATAATTTCTTACAAGTAAATCCACCAATAAGAGAAAAAGGCTGATGTGAAGCTTTTAATAGATGGAATTTTGGATGAAACTGTTGATGCCATTGCAACAGATCATGCTCCACATACTGCAGAGGATAAAAACAAAATGAAGTCCCGGACTTGTCGGACTTGAAACCGCATTGCGATTTGTAATACTAAAAATTAGTTAAAGAAAGAACATCGACATAAGAACTTTGTCAAAGGTAATGTCCTATGGTGGAGCTAATTTAATGAGAATTAAAAAGGTCTTTTAAAGAGGGATATTTTGCAGATTTGGTTATAGTTGATACTGATAAAATTGTTGTAGATTCAAGTAAATTTGCATCAAAAGCAGAAAATACACCTTTTGATAAAAATGGAACTTTACGGAGAAAATTAGCTTATGACAATTAAAGCAGGCGAAATAAAATATAAAGGAGAATTTTAATGATAGTAGATAGATTATATGAAGCGGTAAAAGAAAAAGAGTTTGTTTGTGTAGGACTTGACAGCCATTTAGATTACATTCCAAATTATATTAAGAAAAACACGAAAAATTTCAGATATAATTTTTGATATAATAAGACAATAATTGATGCAACAAAGCGATATCGTAGCAATTTACAAACCACAAATTGCATATATATGAAAACAAATGGACTTGAAGGGCTTATTGCTATCAAAGAACTTTAAGATATCTTAAAGAAAAGGGACTTTTAAGTATTGGAGATGTTAAGAGGAATGTACAAAGTACTACAAAGGAATATGCAAAGCACATTTTAAAAGGAGAGTTTGAAGCGGACTTTATTACTCTTAATCCATATATGGGAATGGACGAGTATCACACCTTATTTGAGTGTTTGAAAACAGGAGAAAAGGGAGTTTTCGTTTGCCCGAACTTCAAATGAGGACGAGAAGGATATGAATGTCTTGACTATAACGGAGAAGCTCTATACTTTAAAGTTGGAGATGAACTTAAAAATTTGCTGATGAATTGACTTCTGAATGTGGATATTCTCCTTTGGGATTTGTTGTAGGGCAACTCATAGCGAAGAAAGCTAAGAAGATAAGAGAAAGATATAAAAATATTTTTCTTCATTACTGGGATATAGGGGCACAAGGTGCAAAAGCGGAGACATCAGAACTTATTTGAATGACTTTAACGGTGGAGTTGTAAACTCTTCAAGAGGAATTATAAAATACTATCAAAAATTTGAAGACTGGCGAAGAAAGATTTGCTCATTATACTAGAGAAGCTGTTTTTGAATATGAGGAAGGATATTTATGGAGAATAAATCATACGAAAAAGTTGAAATAATTTTAAATGAAAAATTTTCCGAAGGCATTTACAAAATGGATGTCAAGGAGAATTTAAAGCTAAAGTCGGACAATTTTATATGGTTAAATGCTTTGAGGACGGACTATGCTTCCCCGTCCGATAAGCATCTGCGATATGGAGGACAATAAATTAACTTTTCTTTATGCAGTTGTGGGAAAGGGGACAAGATTATGTCTGAAAAGAAAGTAGGAGACAACATAGAAATTTTAGGACCACTTGGTAACGGATTTCGATTGATGAATATAAAGGGTAAAAAGTCGCTACTTGTTGCAGGGGAATTGAATTGCACCAATGCTATATCTTGCAAAAGAAATTGGAAGCTGATGTCGATTTATATGCAGGCTTTAGAGATGAAATATATTTTACTGAAGAGTTTAAGAATTTACAATACATATATATCGCAACAAATACAGGAAGTGTAGGGACATAAGGATTCATAACTGAAATAATAAAAGATGATTATGATGTAATCTATTGTTGCGGTCCAAATCCTATGATGAATTCAGTAAAAATTTAGGATTTGACATACCTGTCTATGTTTCTTTAGAGAGTAGAATGGGTTGTGGAGATTGAGACTTGTCTAACTTGTAGTTGTAAAACTAAAAATGGAATGAAAAAGAATTTGTAAGGAAGGGCCTGTATTTGAAGTTAAGGAGGTGAATTTTTAATGTTGGAAGTAGATATTTGTGGAGTTAAATTTAAAAACCCCGTTATCGGAGCTTCGGAACTTTCGGTTTCAGTAGAGAATATGCAGAATATATCGACTTAAACAGAATAGGCGGTATTTCTACAAAAGGACTTACTTTTGCAGGCAAGGACGGAAATACAGGAATTAGAATTTACGAAACACCTGCAGGGATAATGAACAGTATCGGACTCACAAAATCTTCAGTACCGACTTTTATTGAAGAAGATTTACCTTTTATGGAAAGTTTTGATACACAGATTTTAGCAAACATTGAGGTTCACAATTAGAAGATTATTTAAAATCTATTGAACTTATCAATAAGACAAATATTAAAAATAATTGAATTAAATATATCCTGTCGAATGTAAAATCAGGCGGAATGGCTTTTGGAATAAAATGTGATATTGCAGAGGAATTGTAAAAAGTTAGAAAAAATACTGATAAAGTCCTTATGGTAAAATTATCTCCAAATGCTGAAAAATATAAAAGAAATGGCAAAAACTTGTGTTGAAGCAGGAGCGGATTGTCTTTCACTTGTAAATACATTTAATGCCTTGGCGATAGATATTTATAATAGAAAAAGCAGTTTTTGACAATGTAACGGCAGGACTTTCAGGAGCTTGTATAAAAACCGATAGCTCTTAGAATGGTAAGAGATGTCGCTTCGGTTGTAGATGTTCGATTATCGGAATGGGTGGAATAATAGATTGGCAAGATGCGATTGAATTTATGTATGGCTGGAGCAACTGCAATTCAAGTTGGAACAGCAAACTTTATCAATCCGAGAGTAATGATAGAGATAATTGAAGGAATGGAAAAAATTCTGTAAAGAACAAAAATATAAAAAAATTTAGAAGAAATTAGAGGAATTATTTAGGAGGTAAATATGGAAGAAAAGAGTATTGGAATTATTAAAAAGAAAGTGAAGCATTATTGGAAGGACATTTCTTATTATCATCAGGAAAACATAGCGACAAATATGTTCAATGTGCAAAACTTTTGATGTATCCAGCTGAAGAAGTTTGTAAGGTAATCAAGAAAAACTTGAAGATGCAAATGTAAAGTTGATGCAGTAGTTGGACCTGCAATGAGTGGAATTATAATTGCTTACGAATTGGGAAGAGCCTTAGGAGTAAGAGCAATGTTACTGAAAGAGAAAATGAAATGATGACTCAGAAGAGGATTTTTCATAAATGAGGAGAAAATGTGCTTCTAGTTGAAGATGTTGTTACAACAGGAAAATCTTCATTGAAACAATAAAGTTCTAAAAGAACATGGTGCAAATGTAGTTGGAATCGCTTCAATTGTTGATAGAACAAATGGAAAAATCAAATATCGGATATCAACTTTTCCCTGCAATTTCCTTAAATTTCAAGCATTTGACAAGGAGGATTGTCCACTTTGTAGAGAAGGAAAAATTGAACTAGTAAAACCGGGAAGCAGATTCTAAGCTAAAAAATAAACTCTTGTAAAAAAGAGTATGTTTTTGAAAAATTTCGTAGATGTGATTTTTCTGATATTTAATCGCGATTACTTTTTATAATTTTAAACTATGATGAGTTATAATTATATTTAACACATATTGACTATAAATTGCAAAGTGCTATGATAATTATAACTATTAGAAATTGTTTCATCCGTTTTTGTAGTTTATTTAAGTTAAGTTATTAGTTTTGTTATTTCTAATAACTAAAAATTTTTGAAAATAAGTGATGTGTTATTTTTAAAAATAGGTATAATATCAAAAACATTCTATGAGGAGGTGCACAATGAAAAGATTTTGTTGTATTATGTTGAGTGTACTTATGGTATTAGGGTACTGTTACCTATTTTTCAAATTTCAGCTGAAACTGGTGAAATATTTCTCTAATGTGAATATTACGAAATTTACAATTACCAACGGAGAAGGAAAAGAGTTAAATAAAATTTCCCGTTGGAGTAGATTTAAACTTAATTTAGATTGGAATGCGAAAAGTATAAAAATACCCTAAAAAGGTGATTACTTTGAGTTAAATTACCAGATACTTTTAGATTTATAGAAGACTCATCAGCTGTTGATTTTCCAATATATGGAACAGACGGAAAAACTGTTTATGGAAAAAGGCAAAATTGCTGTAAAAAGAAAGGTGGAGGAGTTTTAAGAGTTACTTTAAAATGAAAAAGTTGAAACCTCTACAATATTGAGGAAAAATTTCTATGGAATCTTCATTTAATCAAGATAAAAATAAAGATTGGACAAGACAATCTTTTAGAAATTGAGATGAATGGTAAAATTAAATAAAAATTCATATAGAAAAAGCCTGGATTAGTACCAGATGAAATTTTAGAAAAATGGCCTAACAGAGTTAACGAGAATGCCAACGAAGTAGCGTGGACTGTTCGTTTTAATGTAAAGGGTAAAAATTTCAAAAAAATGTTGTATTTGAGGATAAATTGACCGTTTCAAATGGAAAATCTAGTGGACTTCACTATATTAAAAGATAGTTTTGAAACTAGAAAGAGTAAAACTGATAAATATGGAAATGCAACTGAAAGTATATCAAAGGAAAAATTGGAAATAAAGTTCAAATTTCTGAAAAATGGAACAAAATTTAGATTTGAGCTTGGGGATATAAACAAAGGAGAACAATATTTCTTAAGATATAAATCAACACAAACCTAATCTTGTTGCAAAAACAAGGTAAAATTATTAGCACAAGGCGAAAGTCATGAAGCAACAAGTACCTATAGAGTGCAATTTCTAATGGAAGTATTGAGGAAATTTGCTTGGAAAAATAAAGATTATTAAAGTTGATGCTGACAATAATAAAATGCCTTTACAAGGTGCAAAATTTCAAATTACTAACAAAGAAACTAATGAAACTTTTGAATTAGTGACTGATAAAAAAAGGAGAAGCGGTTTCTGAAAAATTAGTTCAAGGTGAGTATGAAATTAAAGAAATTCAAGCTCCTTCAGGTTGGATAAAAAGCGATGAAATAATTAATGTTGAAGTAAAAGATAATGTTGCTGTAGTAAAAACTATAACTAATAAGAGAAAAACGGAAGTAAAAGTTAATAAAAGCTTGGGTTGGAAAAGAAGACATCGTCTGTTGTAGTAAACTTATTAGCAGATGGTAAAAAATCGATAAAGTCACTCTAAGTGATGAAAATAATTGGCAACATACATTTAAAAACTTAAATAAATTTAAAGATGATGGAAAAAACTGAAATTAAATATACTGTTGAAGAAGAAAAAATTGACGGATATAAAAACAGAAATAGAGAAAAATTCAAAGAATGATTTTACAATAACAAACAAGAATATAGAAAAAAATCAGAAATTTCAGTTGAAAAAGAAATGGATAGAACTCCATTGAAAGAAGTAGAAGTACAACTTTTAGCAAATGGAAAAAGAAGTTCAAAGAGTAAAATTAAATGACTCAAACTCTTGAAACATACTTTTCAAAGACTTGCCAAAATTTGATGAAAAATGACAAAGAGATAGTCTATACAGTCAAAGAAACAGAAGTGGAAGGTTATGAAAAGTAAAATAGAAGGAAATGTAAAAAGACGGTTTTGTAATTACTAACAAGAAAATTCCAAAAATTCTAAAATTCCAAAAACAGGAGTTGGTACTCAAATACTTACTTATGTTACAATGGGGACATTAAGTCTTGGACTTCTACAAATTTCAAGAAAGAAAAGAAATAAATAGATAGTTAAAAGCAAAAGAGAGCACAAGCTCTCTTTCAGAGCGCAGACAAAGCATAAATTTTTGTCTGTGCTTTTTATGTATTTTTGTTTTTAATTAAAAATCATCTGAAAATTTATTAAAATCTTAAATTTTATATAAATTTCTCGAAAAATTAAAAATTAGGTCTCTTTCTACCTAATCTACTCATCATATTTTGCTAATTTTCTTTCATATTTAGACACGCAAAAGTTAGGAGAGCTTTTTATTTGCATTTTTTTGCTTTCCCTTTCTCATTTGTATATCTAAATCCATGATATTCTTTTACCGTTTTTAATGTTCTTTCTATCGTCTCTTTTCTTCTTTTATATTCTTCTTTTCCTCTTTTTGTATATCTGTATTCTTCACATTCTTCTAAGTAACTCTTCCATATATGTCTTGTTATTACTTTTTGTTTGTTTTTACTTTCTGTACACTTATCTAAATTCTTACACTTACTACATTTATTTCCTATCACTTCTATATTCTCTATATCCTTCTCTTGTCGTTGTACTATATTTTTATTATCTCATTTTTCCGGGCATATGTAACAATCATAATATTCATCATATACATAATCTTGGATAAAATCCTTCTTTTTCTCTTTCCTTTTGGGCTTGTGTATGGTAGTACAGGTTGTATTTTATCATCTATTAACATCTTTGCTATTGCCGGTGTTTTTATATCCTGCATCCATTACTATTTTTTTCTTAACTCGAATTTCTTTAAGTCCTTTTCATAAAAATCCATAAATGTTTCACTATCATGTAAATTTCCAGCATAACTTCTACAAGCTAATACCCAGCCATTTTTATCACAACTTGTCTGTACACTATATGCAAAAAAACCTCTTTATGTTCTCCCTTATGGAATAATCCACTTTTCTTTATCTGTTGTACTTTCTACCTTATTTACTACTTCTATTGCGTTGGTGGGACTTAATTCTTTTTTTCCCTTTTAATTCTCTATCTTTTTTTATCTCTTCATTTAATTGACTATGATATTTCTTTTGCTTTCTTTTCTATCTTTACTTCTATATTCTTATGTCTATTTGCATGGGCTTTTTACATGTGTTGAATCTACAAATTGTATCTTTTTCATCTACAAAGCCTTGTTTCTCTGCTTGACTTAATATGTTTACAAATATCTTTTCAAATATATCCGTATCTTTAAACCTTCTCTTGTAATTTTTGTCCATATGTTGTAAAATGTGGTATCTTATCATAAAAAAATCATATCCTAAAACCATCTATATGCTACATTTACCTCTATTTCTCTTATTGTTTGTCTCATACTTTTTATCCCAAAAATGTATTTTTAAAAATATTATTTTAAAAAGTACTATTGGATCTATACTTGGTCTACCATTATCTAAACAATACTTATCTTCTATTAAATCATAAATAAAGGAAAAAAATCTATTGTTTCTTCTATTTTCCTTAAAAGATGATTCTTTGGAACTAAAGAATCTATACTTACCATTTGTACTTGATTTACTCTATTTTCATCATTCTTATGTAGCATTTTCAACATCTCCTTTTATATTATTATACTACTTTTTCTCTCTTTTCTCCACTAAAAAAAGTGTCAATGATTTTGCTCATTGACACCTTTTGTCATCAGTCTGAAGAGAGCACATAGCTCTCCTTTTTGTATATATAATTCAATTTTTAAAATTCACCGATATCTTCTCTGTAGAAGAAAGAGTCTGTTTTAATTTTTCGACATCTCTATAAGCTAATCTCTCTTGCCTTTTTCAAAATCTTCTGCCATCGTTGTTACAATTAAATTTCTTCCACCCTTTGCGTAGAGTTCGTATTTTTCTTCAACTCTATAAAAGCAAATATCACTTTCTACAGGAACGAGATTAATTTTATCTTGGCATTTTTCTTTTGAAGGGTAGCCGTTTGATGCAAGAATCTACACCGATACAAACTTCGTCAGTCCATTTGATTTCAGGCTCTTTATCGTCCATTACATCCAGAATATTTTTGAACAAAGTCTGATTCTAAACGTGCAATAGAACTTGAGCTTCGGGATCTCCAAGTCTAGCATTAAAACTTAAAACTTTTATTCCATCTTTTGTTACAACAATTTCTCCATATAAAATCCTTCAAAGCCATAACTGTCTTCATACATTGATTTTGCCATAGGTTTTAAGATTTTTTCTACAACTTGTTCAATTTCATTATCTGTAATTTTTGCAACAGGGCTACAAGCTCCCATACCACCTGTATGTTCAGCATCATCGCTATCTGATGTTCTTTTATAATCCTTAACAATTTGTAGTGGATAAACTTTGCTATTTTTACCAATGCAAAGATTGAGAATTCCTTACCTATGATAAATTCTTCAACTAAAATTTTTGAATTTTTCATTTCATCAAAAATTTCATTTACTATATCCATTGCCATTTTATTGCTTCTTGCACGAAAATTCCATATTCTTTGGAATTGAGTCAATTTTTATAGTTGTGGGAAATTTTTCAATTTCTGAAACGAATTTTAGAGCTTGATTCTATCAGTAAATACAACTATATTTAGTTGTAGGTATCTTCAATTTTTCCATAAGTTGTTTTTGTAAAATATCTGCTGGATTCAATTCTTGTTGCAGATTTTGTAGGTCCAAAAAGTCGTAATCCATTTTTGTTGAACTCGTCTTTTATTCCTAGTGCTAAAACATCAGCAGGACCTACTAAAGTCAAGTCGATATTTTCTTTTTATTGCAAAGTCTTTAATTTGTCTCAATATCATACATATCTATATCTACTTTTGTAGCACCATCCATTTTGCAATTTCAGGTAAAACGTAAATTTTTCCGCTAATTTGCTTTTTGACATGCCTTTAACATTGCATGTTCACGTCCACCTTTTTCCTATAATTAGTATTTTCATAAAATCACCTCTTTATCTATTTTTGGTATTATATATAAATTATAAAATATTTATTAGATTTAATTCATATTATTTTCTATTTTTGATAATTTAGTTAAAATTATTATATCGTGTTTTCATTTTGATAAATTTTTAAGAAAAAACACGATGAATTAATATAGTTTAACGAAGTTAAACTATATTAATTATATCATTACAAAGAAATTTTTCAATTTTATTTTTCGTATTAATAAGAAATGATAAAAATTTTGTACAAATTTTTGAGTTGAAAGTTGGTAATTTTATTGTATTTATTTAATTTTTAGATAGAGGGTATATTAGATTTAGATTAGAAAATCTATATTAGTAAAGGAGGACGGGAATGTTACAGCTAAAGAATATCAGTAAAAGTTATAAAACCGGAGATTTATTTCAAAAAGCATTAGATAATGTATCTCTTAATTTTTAGAGATAATGAATTTGTATCTATTCTTGGTCCAAGTGGTAGTGGAAAATCTACTCTATTAAAATATAATAGGGGATTGGATAACATGAACAAGGTGAGCTTTTAATTGATGGAATATCAACTAAAAAATATAAAAATGAAGATTGGGATAGCTATAGAAATCATACAATAGGGTTTTGTTTTTCAAAGTTATAATTTAATTTCTCACCAGACTATTTTATCAAATGCAGAATTGGCTTTAACTATTTCTGAATATCTAAGGCTGAAAAGAGAACAAATGGCTATAGATGTACTGGATAAGGTTGGGCTTAAAAGTCAAATTCATAAAAACCTAATCAATTATCTGGTGGGCAAATGCAAAGAGTTGCCATAGCAAGGGCACTTGTAAATAATCCTAGCATTGTACTTGCGGATGAACCTACAGGTGCGCTCGATTCGGAAACAAGTGTTCAAGTTATGGAGTTACTTAAAGAAGTTGCAAAAGATAGACTTGTAATAATGGTTACTCATAATCCTAAGTTGGCAAATGCATATTCAACTAGAATTGTTGAATTAAATGACGGACGAATTGTCTCTGACACCAACCCTTTTTATTTTAGAAAATGAGAGTGAAGGAGTTCATAAAAATTTTGGGAAGTCTTCAATGTCCTATCTTACAAGCATAGCTTTAAGTTTTAATAACTTAAAAACGAAATTTAAGAGAACTCTTATGGTTGCAATCGCAGGTTCAATTTGGAATAATCGGTATAGCTTTAATTTTAGGATTATCCAATGGTGTAAATCAGTTTATTAAAGATACGGAAGAGGAAACAATGATTTCTTATCCGATAGAGATTGATAAAAAGTAGCTTTTTCAATGGGTAGAATGTTTGAAAAATTGAGTGATGAAAATAATGATGGAGATATAGCAGAAGTTAAAACTATTCAAAAGATGCTATCTGCAATTAATAAAAATGATTTATCTTCTTTAAAAGAATATTTTGAAAATGACGGAAAATCAATCAATAATTATGCTAAGACAATAGAATACAAATATGATATTACACCTATGATTTATACTTTAAATAAAGAAAAATATGTTAAAGTAAATCCTAATGAGGCAATGAAATCAATGGGTTTTTCTTCAAATAATTTTTCTTTTTCAAGTAATTCTATGAAAGCATTTAATAAATTACCTAAGAATGATAGTCTGTATAAGGATAAAATATACTTTTAAAAATATGGTCTTGGCCAAGTAACGAAAATGAAGCGATAGTAATAACTAACTCAAAGGGTTCTCTATCTGATTTTATTTTTATTCACTGGGGGCTTCGTGATAATGACGAGCTTTCAAAAATGGTAAAAATTTGCAAATAGAGAAAAAAACAGATGTTGAAGAGGATAACATCTCTTGGAAGTACGAAGATATTGTGGGTAGAGAATTTAAAGTTTTATAGTTCACAGCTTTATTCTTATGACTCTAAAAATAAAGTATATAGAAAAATTCTACAGATAGTCCATTTGTTGAAAATCTTTTGAAAAAATAATTCATTAAAAATAGTTGGAATAGCTTCACCAAATAGTGATGAAAGTTCACTCATTTTAAAAACCTGGTATTTGGTATACTGATGACTTAGAAACAAATTTAAGAAAAATATCAAAAGAAAGCGAAGTTGTAAAAGGCACAAAAAGAAAATCCAGATACCAATATTTTTGACAAATACTCCTTTTGGAGAAAAATTAAACAGAATTTAGACTTTGCAAAGTTATTTTCAATAGATCAGAAAAAAGCTATTTGAAGCTTTTAAAAATAGATACTTCAAAATTAAATTTTAATGCAAATTCAGTGAAAAATATTGATTTTTTTCAAAATATTTGAGTAGTAATTTGGATATGGATTTTTAAAAATTTAGATATTAAACTTGAATCGGATAAGTTAATTGGATTAGTCAGCAATATTCTAAAAGGATATTTAGATTATTCTTCAAAAGACCCTTCGACTAACTATAGAGAATTGTCAAAACCTCAATATATGAATATATGAAAACAGATTCTGCAAAAATATTTTAAAGGATTTTTCTCGAAGATGATTGCTAAAAATAGTGGGTCAATAATTACAAATGAAAAGATAACTGATATAATGAAATCTATTTTGTCAGGATATCCGGAATTTGCGAAAAAGAATAATTATACTGACCCTAATAAATTTAATCAATATTTACTAGAGTATTTTCAAACTCCAGAAGCGAAAAGAAAAAGTTTCAGCTGAAACTAAAAAGTTATTAAAAATCATTGGGAGAAAATTTAAAAACTTGATAGTAAGGATATATCAGAATTAGCAAATAATCTTCAAATGGATATTTGAAAATATACAAAAACAATAAGCTCTGATCTTGTCTAAATTAAAAGATTCTTTTTAATTCTTATCTTGCATCAGATGAAGCGAAAAATATGATTTCTTCAGGGTGAATGATTTAATAAAAAGGCAGTTTGCAAGGAAAAATGGTTCTTCTAAAAGTTTTTATAGAAAATTTGATGAAAAACATATCAACTGCAATAGCTGATAATATTAAAAATGTTCTAACATCTTCTATAAAAATTTGCCACAGGCAATATCTATAGATCCAAGTAAATTCGGCAAAAGCCTTTTTCAATGAATTTAAAATGAAGAAGAAATAAAATCATTTATTATGGCTATGGCTAATAGTAATGAAAGTTCATATGAGAACAATATGAAATTATTTAACTATAGGGAAGATAATGATATTTCTAAAATCAGTATTTATCCTAAAGATTTTGAATCTAAAAATCAATAATTTCTTTACTTGATAATTATAATGAGATGAGAAAAAATAACTCCGAAGAGGATAAAAATGATAACTTATACGGATTTGGTTGGAGTGATACTTTTCTTCCGTAACTACAATTATAAATGTAATTAGTTATGTATTGATTGCTTTTGTATCCATATCTTTGATTGTTTCTTCCATTATGATTGGAGTTATAACCTATATAAGTGTGCTCGAAAGAAAGAAAGAGATTGGAATTTCTAAGATCAATCGGAGCTTCAAAGAAAAATATATCACAAGTTTTTAATGCAGAAACTGAATAATTGGTTTGTTTGCAGGACTTCTTGGAGTTGGAATAACATATTTATTACTAATACCGATAAATATTGTAATTAGAAAAAGTTACTGAAAATGCCTAATATAACGGCTTATTTATCCGTTTCACAGGCTATAACCTTAATCTTAATCAGTATGATTTTAACTTTAATTGTGATTTATTCCTTCAAAGAGTGCTGCAAAACAAAATCCTGTTGAAAGCCTTAAGAACAGAATAATAAAATTAGTATAAAAGAAAAGCTAGAGAGTATTTCCTTAGCTTTTTGCTTTTTATTTCGTTTTTAAAATTGTTCTTAAAAATTAAGAATAATGATGTTTTTAACGATAAATAAAATTAATATGTGAATAAAAGTTTTATAGGTTTTTAAAATAGAATTCACTATTGTTTGCTTTTATTAATTTATATTTAATTGATCATTTATTCACTTATTCTATATAAAAATATTAATTAATATAAGGTGTTGTAAAGTAATTAAAATTGATGTATAATACATCTGGATAGTAAAAATTTTTACTCAGTTATTTTTGAAAGGAGATTGAATAATGAAAAGGATTTTAATGACAGGAGCACTTGGACAAATCGGTACAGAATTGGCTCTTTATTTGGGGACATTTATGGAAGAAAAAATATCTTAGCTACAGATTGCTCAGATGCAAACAAAGCGGCTATCGAAGATATTCGTTTTGAAATATTAGACGTTACTGATCCAAAAAGAATGTTTGAATTGGCAAAGGAATTTAAAGCTGATACTATAGTAAATTTAGCAGCGATACTTTCTGCTAGAGAGAAAGTATGCCACAATTAACTGGAAGGTTAATGTTGACGGAGTTGTAAATACTTTTAGAAGTTGCAAGAGAATTAAATGCAAAAGTATTTGTGCCTTCATCAATAGCAGCATTTGGAGTTGAACTCCACTTGATAATACACCAGTTACTATTCAAAGACCCTAACACTATGTATGGAGTAACAAAAGTTTCAGGAGAACTTTTATGTGATTACTATTATAATAAATTTGGTGTTGATGTAAGAGGAGTTCGTTATCCAGGAATTATTTCTTATAAGACATTACCTGAGTGCAGGAACAACTGACTCATGCAGTTCATATTTATTATGAAGCAATTAAAAACAAAGCTTACACTTCTATATAGGTAAAGAACTCAAATGGATATGCTTTATATGCCTGATGCACTTAAAGCAGTTGTTGATTTAATGGAAGCTGATCCTTCAAAACTTAAGGACAGAAAATGCTTTCAATATCACAGCTATGAGTTTAACACCAGAAATTTTAGAAGAAAGCATTAAAAACATATGCCTGAATTTAAATTAAGCTACGATGAGATCCAATCAGACAAGTCTATAGCTGAAAGCTGGCCAAATTCATTGGATGACTCTGCAGCAAGAGAACAATGGGGTTGGAAACCAAGTTTTGATTTGAGACAAGATGACAGTAGATATGTTAGACAATTTACCAAAATTAAAAATAGTTATATAGAATAGGAGAAAAAGATATGAGTATTCATGATTTAAAAATTTTTACAAGAAAAAGTTAGTAAATTAAAAGAAGATGGAGTTTATCGTACATTACCTGTACTAAACGGAAAGAATTCATCAACAATTATTCTTGACGGAAAAGAAATGGTAAACTTATCTGCAAACAACTATTTAGGACTTGCAAATAATCCTGTTTTTAAAGAAAAAGCTCAAGAAGCTATTGAAAAATATGGTGTAGGTGCTGGTGCTGTAAGAACTATCATTGGAAATATGGATTTACACGAAGAATTGGAAAAGAAATTAGCTACTTTCAAAAATCTCCAAAGACATTTATATTCCAATCAGGTTATGATTGTAATATAGGAACTATCCAAGCTAATTACAGAAAAAGGCGACTTAATTATCTCTGATGAATTAAATCACGCTTCAATTATAGACGGAATTAGAATGACTAAAGCTGATAAAAGCAGTTTTCAAACACAGTGATATGGAAGACCTTGAAAGAGTTTTTAGTTGAAGCTCAAGGAAAATATAAAACAATCTTAATTATTACTGATGGTGTTTTCTCAATGGATGGAGACCTTGCAAAATTACCTGAAATCGTAGAATTAGCTGGAAAAATATAATGCATTAACTTATGTTGATGACGCTCACGGTTCAGGAGTTATGGGAAGCTACGGAAGAGGAACTGTAGATCATTTCGGATTACATGATAAAGTTGACTTTGTTATCGGAACTCTTTCAAAAAGCTATCGGAGTTAAAGGTGGATATGTTGCTTGTAACGAAGTTGCTTACGAATGGTTAAACCATAGAGCAAGACCAGTTCTATTTAGTACAACTTTATCTCCTGGAGATACTGCTGCTTGTATTGCTTCTGTTGAAACTTTAATCGAAACAGATGAATTACAAAAAGAAACTTTGGGACAATACTAAATACTTCAAAGAACAATTAGGAAAATTAGGATTTAACACTGGTCATTCAGAAACTCCAATTACTCCAGTAATTATAGGAGATGAAGCTAAGACTATGGAATTTTCTAAAAATTAAGAGAATACGGAGTATTCGGTTCTGCAATAGTATTCCCAACTGTACCAAGAGGAACAGGAAGAATTCGTTGTATGATTTCTGCAGCTCATAGTAAAGAAGAATTAGATAAAGCTGTAAAAGCATTTGAATTAGCTGGAAAAGATATGGGAATTCTTTAGTAGGAAAACCAAAATTTTAGAATATTTTTACTTTTTAAAGAGGAGAAAATTCTCCTCTTTTTAAGTCCATTTAAGTTTTTATCGATATAATGTTAGCAGTTGATAGATAAGACAATGCGAAAATACATTATTTTACTATTGACTTTCAAAATTTATTTTTGAATATATTTTTAAAAAATATTCAAAAAACTTTTTCTTTAAAGCTTACTTTAAGGTTGACAGTTTAAAAATATGTTCAAGATAATAAATGATATTAAAAATTATGAGGTGATTTATTATGGATGATAAAAGAGATAATATCTTTGATGAAAACAAAATATGAAGAACATATAAATGAAACTTCAAACAAAAACGAAGATTCGTTTAGCGAAACTCAAAAATTATATAATAGTGAAAATACAGAAGAAATGAATGATAAAGTTGATAAAAGCAGATGAAACTTATGGCAAATTTTTGAAGAACCATCTGATGATTATATCAAACAATCAGAGTCAGAGTATGAAGACTATGTAGATGAATCAAAAAGATGATAATAAAAATTTTGAATCCTATGTTGACGGTATTGTTCAAAAAGAATTTGAAAAAGAAAAAGCTAATAGATTTAAATCTTTTTCAAAATTCTTATTAGCTATTATTCTAGCTAGTTCAATAAGTATGGCTGGAACAAGTTATTATCTAAAAATAATAATAGCGGAAAAATCTGCTAAATCAAGCACCAACTGATCAAAACGCGAATACTGACAAATGCAGATACATCAGGAAACACAACAGTAGAAAAATCAGTTGCTCAAAAGGCGATGCAATCTGTTGGGTATAACAACTGTTGGGGGTTTCCGAAGATATGTTTTCCACTCAAAAACAAACAAGCGGACTTGGTCTCAGGGGTTATAGTAAGTAAAGAAGGTTATATTTTAACTAATAAACCATGTTGTTGACCCTTCAAAAACAAAATCTGTAACTGTAATAATGAGTGATGGTACAAAAGAGAAGCAAAAGTTTTATGGAGTGATAAAACTTTAGATTTATGAGTTATCAAGATAGATCCTAAGGGACTTGATTTAAAACCTGTTGAATTTGGTGATAGTTCAAAAGTTTCAATAGGTGATAAAGCTATAGCAATCGGTAATCCGCTTGGTATAAATTTAAAATCAACTTTGACTTCTGGATATATTTCAGGAAAAGATAGAGTAATAACTTTAAGAGATGGTTCTACTATGGAAGGTTTATTCCAAACTGATGCGGCAATAAATCCAGGAAATAGTGGTGGTGGATTATTTTAATGATAAGGACAACTTATCGGAATTAATACAGCTAAAGCTGGAAATAGTGATGGAATCAGATTTGCAATTCCTTCTAATCTTGCAAAACCTATTTTTGGAACAAATAATTAAAAATGGTAAGTTTGAAAGTGTTACATTGGGTATAAGAGGTATAGATGTTTCAAGATATAATGTCTTAGGACAACAAAAATTACCTGTAGACTCAGGTGTATATATTCATGAAGTCCTTTCAGGTTCTCCAGCAGAGTCTGCAGGACTAAAACCTAAAGATATTACTAAAGTTGGAGATACTAAAGTTACATCTAACTCCAAGTTTAAAAGCAGCTTTATTGAACTATAAGATAGGCGATAAGGTTAAGATTGAGGTTTATAGAGATGGAAAGACAACTACAATAGAAGTTAAATTATCAAAATTTGATTTAAATAAAGCTGAGAACAAAAGCAAATCAAAAATCAAAATAAATTTAATCCAAATCTAAATCCAAATCGTAATCGTAATAATGATAATTATGATAGAAACGAAGATGATTTTGATGGAAATAACGATGATAATGACAACAATAATTAATTAGAATATTAGTAGAGATTTTTATAAATCCTCGTAAAAATAAATAAATGCAAGTTATGAATCAATTCATAACTTTTTGTGCATAAAATGTTATAATTACCTATTTATCCACAATTTTTGTGGATAACTGTAGTAAATTGTGGATTAAAGTTGAAATTTTTAACTGTATTTATGATATAATATATTGTTGAGTTATAAAAAGAAGTTAAATATAACCTCGTAATATGTCGTGATGTTTAATGTATGGTTTGTTTTGTCTTTTCTTTCGGAACTAACGTTAAGGTTCACGAAAAAGAAAGGATGATGAAAAATTTTAATGATTTTTAATTTGTCGAAGGAAGTTTTAAAAAGCCGTTATTGAAATGGGCTTTGAAGAACCTTCTCCAATTCAAAAACAAGCAATTCCGACTATGTTAAACAATGAAGACATTATCGGGCAAGCACAAACGGGAACAGGAAAGACAGCGTCTTTTGGAATTCCAATAGTAGAAAAAGTAAATAAAAACAGTAAGACAACTCAAGCAATGGTACTTTGTCCAACAAGAGAATTGTCAATCCAAGTTGCAGAAGAAATTTCAAAACTTGCAAAAATATAAAGGGAGTAACAGTTGTTCCAATATACGGGGACAACCAATAGAAAGACAAATCCGTTCTCTAAAAATGGGAGTTCAAGTTATTGTTGGAACTCCAGGACGTGTTATAGACCATATTAAGAGAAAAACTTTAAAAACTGAAAATATAAGAACTTTTGTATTAGATGAAGTGGATGAAATGTTTGATATGGGCTTTAGAGAAGATATTGAAAAATTATAGGCTTTTACCTTATGAAAGACAAACAACTTTCTTCTCTGCTACATGGATCGAGAAATGATGGACTTTGCTGCAAGATACCAAAGCGAACCAAGACTTATAAAAGTCGTACCAAAGGAATTGACAGTTCTAAAGGTAACTCAATACTATTTTGCACTTAAGCACAATATGAAACTTGAAATCTTATCCCGTATCTTAGATGTTCAAAATCCGAAACTTACAGTAGTTTTTGTAATACTAAAAAATGGTTGATGACTCAACTGCAGGACTTCAATCTCGTGGATATTTTGCGGATGGACTTCATGGAGATTTAAAACAAATCCAAAGAGATGGGGTAATGAATAAATTTAGAAATTCCACAATAGATATCTTTAGGTTGCAACAGATGTTGCAGCTCGTGGTATAGACGTTGATGATGTAGATTTAGTTATAAATTACGATATGCCCTCAAGATGTGGAATACTATGTTCACAGAATAGGTAGAACTGCAAGAGCCGGTAGAGAGGAACAGCAATTAGTTTTGTTTCTCCAAGAGAAATGAATACTTTATCTCAAATTCAAAAATACACAAAAACTAAAAATAGAAAAAGAGATATGCCAACTCTTAAAGACTTGATTAAAAAGACATGAAGAAAGATTTATGGAGGACATCAAGGAAGAAATCAATAAAAATGAACATACAAAAGAATTAAATTTAATAAATATTCTAATGAGTGAAGATTATTCTCCGATTGATATTGCAGCTTGTCTTTTAAAGCATTATAATGAAAAATAATAAACTTAATAACCATGAAGAACTTATGGATGTGGATATCAAGAAGAATAAGAAAAAGGGAATGACAAGACTTCTATTTCTAACAAGGGTGGTAAGTCAAATGTTACTGATTCCGGAAGAATTTATATAAATATAGGTTCAGGAAGGAGTTTCTCAAAAGACATATTGTTTCTACACTGTAATATGATACAAACATCAGCTCAAGAGATATTGGAGATATTGAAATTTTGAAAAGTTCAGCTTTGTAAATATCCATAAAAATGCACTTAAAGATGCAGTAAACAAACTTAAACAATGCTCATATTAAAGGGATTTAAGGTTTTTAGTTGAACTTGCAAATAAAAAGAAGATTCTTCAAAAATTTTTCTGCAAAACCAAAAAGATAAGAAAAATAAAAAGGATAAAAAGACAAAAAGGGCGAAAAAGTCTAAAACGTGAGTAAAAAGAGAAGATAATCTAAGGTAAATTATGGAATTTTTGTAAATATAAAAAGATTTAAATTTTTCATACACAATGGAGCTTTTCCCAACGATTGAGCTTTTACATTCAAAAATTATAAGACTATAGCAGTTTTCGTACATATCAAAATAGGACGATAAAGCAGGACTTGAAAAATTTGTGATGAAAAAGGAATTAATTTAATCTATAATGATAAAATTGTAAATAAACTTCAAAAACAGAAAAATACATTTGTTATTGGAGTTTTTGAAAAACTTTGCAAAGATAAAAAGACAATCACATACTTTATGTGAGCTGAGAGATAGGGAAATTTAGGTACAATTTTAAGAACTGCATTGGGATTCGGCTTTTAAAAATATTGCAATAATCGATGGCTGTGATGTTTTTGATCCAAAAACAGTTAGAGCTCAATGGGAGCAATCTTTTAAGATGAATATAGAAATCTTTAAAAATTTTTGAAGAATACAAAAAGCTTTTTGAAGAAAAATAATATCTACTCTTTCATTTTAAATAATGATTCAGTTTCTTTTAAAAAATGTGGAGATTAAAAAGCCTTTTACATTGATGTTCGGAAATGAATCACTATGGACTTGAAAAACTTTTAACTAAAAAGGAACAACTCCTGTATTCATAGAACAGAGTGAAGACATAGACAGCTTTTAATTTGCCAATTGCAAGTTCGATAGCAATGTATAAATTTACGGAAAAAGAATAAGAAATAAAAGTAAAAAGCAGGGGCAATCCTGCTTTTTTAGTATGGATGAATTTAAACATTAATAAAATTTTTCGTTTTTAATATAATTTTTTTATAAAAATATTTAAAGTTTATTTACTATTAACGTCTAGCTGTTAATCGAGTTATTTCTTTAAACGTCATTTAATCTAGCCCTAACTTTTGTTTACTTAGTAAACAAAAGTATGGCTGACACAAAGATTGTCCGAATTTTTGATTTGATAACAATCGACTGTGGAAATTTCATATCAAAAATTAATAAAATTTGAAGTTTTTATTACTAACGTTAAGCTATTAATCAAAAGGTATTTCCTATTATACGTCATCTCGACCAACGTGGAGATCTCATACTTTGCTTTTAGCAAAAGTAAATGTATCGTAGATACATCCAGACTGACGACAAAGTGTCGATGAGCAATTGTTGATACTTTTTAACGGAGAAAAAGAAAATAAGTAGTATAATAATTATACTATAGTCAAATAATTTAATAAAAACAAAAATACATAAAAAGCACAGACAAAAAGTTATACTTTGTCTATGCTCTGAATGTATCGTAGATACATCATTGATAAGAATGCTATAAACCTTGTTGTTTTCATTAATACAGGGGCAACCCTGTTTTTGTCCTAGTAAAAATGCATTTAAGCGATTAATAAAGTTTTCTAACTTTTCTTTTAATTCATCAAAATTCAAATCCACCTTTTTATAGCAATCATTTTCAAGAGTTGCAATGTCTTTCATCATTGCAAAAAGTTCTTCGTTATCAAGATTTGAATATTCTGGACTTAAAGTTTTTAAAGAGTCCTTAACTTCTGGATGTTGTTCTCAATAATTCGCCAATTTTTGTACTTTTTCTAATTTCATAGTATCTCCTTTCTCTAATCAATTTAATTAACTTTATTATTTATTTTAATTATATTATAACCTTATTTGTATTGGAAAAATCTGTTGCATTTGAAACAAAAAGATTTTGAACTTTTTGAAAAATGTAAATATAAATTTTTATGATATCCTATGAGAAAAACTCATAGAATTGGGTCGAGGTGAGAAGATTCGAACTCCCGGCCCCATGGTCCCAAAACCACGTGCGCTACCAAACTGCGCTACACCCTGACATGATTACCTACATATTATATAACTTTTATTTTATTTTGTCAACACTTTTTAATTTTTCATGCTAACAAGTCGTTTATAGTTGATTATTACATCATGTAGGATTAATCGTAAAATTATTTATTCTTTTGAATGTAAATTTTTATATCTTCTTCTGTAGGTTTATCATACAGAAAAAGTTTTTACAACTGCAAAAGTTTCTCTCATATATGACGAAAGAATAGCACCACCTGGAGTTTTTGCAGGAACTGTCCTTGCTAAAATTCCAAATCTATAAAGTATAAATTTTGCTCTAAATAGATGATAACTAGATGATATTACCATTATTTTCAGATGGCTTTTTATCAAGTTTTTCAAGAGCAAATTTTTATATTCTCATAAGTATTTTTACTACTGGTTTCAGTAATAAGTCTTTCTTTCGCTATTCCTTTTTCGATAAGGTATTTTTGCATATACTCAGCTTGAGAAAGCTCGTTATTATTTTCCTTTCCGCCACATAAAAATAGCTTTAGCAGTCTTATATTTATTTGGATATTCAACAGTAGTATCTAATCTATTAATCAATGTTTTTGAAAGATTTCCATTATTTGCTTTAGCTCAAGCACTAATACATAATTTTCAAAAGTATCCATCTCGTTTTTGAGAATGATAGATTAAAGATTGAATTAGGACGACTAAACACAAACAGATGAATAAAATAAATTTAAAAAGTTTTTTCATACTGACCTCCTTAAATGTGAGTTTCCAATTGTTTAACAAATGCTTCTAGATAAGTTTCTTCTTCCTTGAAAAATCTGTTAAAAATAGGGGAATCTATATCTAATACACCAATAATTCTATATATTTTTAAAAATCGGAATGACAATCTCTGAATTGCTCTTAACATCACAGGCGATATGGCCTTCAAAATTATGAACATTATCAATATTCAAAAGTTTTTTAAGATTTACACTCGTTCCGCAAACTCCTTCTCCGTTTTGAATTCTAACACAGGCAGGAAGCCCTGAAAAGGTCCAAGAACTAAAGTATTTGTCTTTTCATCTAAAAGATAAAAACCTACCCAATTTATTTTTCTAAAAAGAAGTTTAATAGGGCAGATGCATTTGCCAAATTAGCTATCATATTATCTTCATTACAACATAATAAATACAAATCTTTTATTAAAGAAGAGTATTGTTCTCCTAGATTACCTTCATATTTGACTGGATTAAACATAAAAACCTCCTTAATACTATTTACTATCAACATAAAATTTTTATAAGGCTATATTTTAGTAGTGGTTACATACAAGAAAGCTGATTCAACTCGTTTTAATAGAGCTTTTTAAGCTATTTATTTTACTTAATCATAAAGTTATACTTTTCATTTTCGCGTTCTATATATTTTTATTTCATTGGAACATTGTCCTCTAATGGCTTCATCAATACCTTCTTCAGAATTTTTATTAAATTTTTGTGCTTTTTTTGATTCATCTGAAATCATTGTATCTCCTGTTGCTATTCACTGCACTTGTAGTATATCTTTTTCGACCACTTAAAAATTTTCTAATAACAGATTTTTCTAAAGATTTTTCTGTAGATATTAAACTGTCTTTACACCCATCAAAAATCTTGAACACCCTGTCGAAGTTTACCTAAATCTATAACAAGCATAAAACCTCCTTATTCTATTTATTATTTTTATAATTTTTCATCTATATATATTTTTAATCTTTTTATTTTACTTTTGATATTCATCTTCATCATTTCTAAATTTTTTTATTAATACATTTTCGATATAAATAATATCTACATTATCATAATACTGTCTAAAAATAATATTTAAATTACTTAATTCATTATTATAATTTTCATTACTGCGAAGATAATTAATAGTATATTCTCTTTTCTTATCAATCATTTCAATAAGTTTTTCTTTTTATCTTTTAAATCATTGATTTTTCTTCGTAATTCTTTTTATGTTATTATATTCTTCCTGTAATTTTTCTAGTTCTATATTTTTCTTTTTGAAATCTATATCTCTTTCGTCCATAAATCAAAATCCTTTTTAATTCTTCATCTTTTTCCAACATTTCATCAATAGTTTTATTTACCTTTTCATCTAACTCTATAAAATTTTCATTTTATTTCTTTTGCCTTTTTCTACTTTTTGGATCAAGCTCTCTTTTTGTTTGTCCTACTGTAGTATCATAAAGTTACTCCACCTTCCATATATGCTGCCACTTCTTGTGGTGATAAAATAAATCAAACGGGACTTCTAATGTACTATCCCATATTTCTTCTGCTCCTGCAACTGCTTTATCTCTTATATTTTTATATTTTCATATGCTGTTGTCGATATTTCTTTTACTCCTTTTGATATTATTCTTGCTTGTTCGCTATCTAAAAATATTTCCTCGTTTTCTGTATAGCCTCCTTGTGCTAACTTTGTTTTGATATTTTTGTAGATTGTCTAGTTTATCGAACATTTCTTGTTTTAGTTTTAGACTAGTTTTTACTGCTTCTCCATAATCATCAATAAGTTTTCCTTCTTCGTTAAATTCCCAATCTGATAAACTATGAGTATAAATTCCAAATCCATAATTTAAATATATTGCTGTTTTGTGTTTTGTTTCCAGTGATATTTCCCACATAGTCATAATAATTTCTATAGTTTATAAATTGCTCTGGATGTTTCCTCATATATTCTATTTCATCTTTGCTTATCATATTATGTATATCTGGTCCGTTAAATCCTGTATTATTAAATCTCATTTTTAAAGCAACATACTAGCTGTTGATTCGCCTAATGAATGTCAGTTGTAGTTATTATAGAATGTGGATATTCTGCTCTTATTTTTCTTTGCAAAAATCTAACGCTGTCTTTGATTGAGCATCATATTCTATAATATCATCTTCTGGAGAATCAGCATGAGTTAATTTTTCTGTATCTCAAGTCCTATCATTTGAGCATCTGTTTCAACGTCTTTCCATTCATCAGTTCCAGCATAAGCAATTACTATATGACTGTATCGACTTTTTCCATTTTATAATTGGAGCTACTGCCATTATTTGCATTCCATTTTCATGGTCTAGTACTTCTAAGACTTTGAATTCCTTATCAAATGATTCCACTGTTCTTCCTTTTTCTAGTGGTTTATCATTATTTGGTTTTATTTTTTTCGAACTTTGTAAACCTCATATGAAATCCATTTTATAATCTAAATCTGTAATTTTTATATCACTCATAATTTAATCCTCTAAATATTCTATTTTTACTTCTAATTTTGTACTATTTTTTTGGCGGTTTTATTCTTTTAATCTCTTCACCTTGATAGGTAGCAGAACCAATTTTTACTATTTCATAATTTTCTAAAAGCAAGAGAAATGTTGAATTTATCATTTTATTAAAAGTTCACAGCCCCATATACCAGTCATATGATGTTTTGTTAAACTTAAAACCTTTATTTTTAATTTCTTCACCATTTGATAATTCATAATTATTTACAAAATATAGAGCAATTTTTCTTGTTTTTCTCTAAATTCCTCTTTATGCTTTGCTCTGTTTCCATTTAAACTAAAAAGCCATAAAAACACCTCCTATTAAAAATTATAACTAAAGCCTATAATATATATCTTTTTCATTTTTATACCTTCCTGTTTCAAAATAAATCTAAAAATACATCTATAATTATTATATCATAGATAAACTAATCCTCAAAAATATTCTATCTTTTGCTTCTAATTTTGTATTGTTTTTGGTGGCTTTATTTTTAAAATCTCCATCTTGATAGCTAGCACCATCAATTTCTTTTTGTTCTGACACTTTCCGAAACATTAGCATAATATTTCCCATTTATCAAAAATCACAATCCCAATATCCTGTCATATTACTTTTTGTTAAACTTAAAATTTTTATTTCTTTAATTTCATCGCCATTTGCTAATTCATAATTATTTACAAAATATAGAGCAATTCTATCTTGCCTTTCTCTAAATTCTTCTTTATGCTTTTCTCTATTTCCATTTAAACTAAAAAGCCATAAAAACACCTCCTACTAAAAATTATAACTAAGCCTATAATATATATCTTTTTCATTTTATACCTTCCTATTTAAAAATAAATCTAAAATACATCTGTAATTATTGTATCATGGATAAACTAATCCTCAAAGCATTTTATCTTTCTTTTTGGATTTAGTACTTTTTTTAAGTTTATTTACCTTTAACGTCAAGCTGTTAATTGAAGTTATTTCCTTAAACGTCATCTCGAGCAGAGTGAATCTAGCCCTAACTTTGTTTTTGCAAACAAAAAGTAGGTCTGACGCAAAGATTGTTCAAATCTTTGATTTGAGTACATTGACTGCAGGAATCTCATAGTTTTGCTTGTAAACGAGCAAAACTAAATGTATCGAAGATTCATACAATGTAAGAGACTTATTCATTAAAAGTCTTTAGGATAATTTCATAGTAATTACAAAAATGTTATATTGTTTATATAAGTCCTTTACAGGACTTACCAGACCGATGACAAAAGTGTCAGCGAGCAATTGTTGACACTTTTTAACGGATAAAAGAGAATAAGTAGTATAATAATTAGACTATAGTCAAATAATTTAATAAAAAAATAAAAATGTACAAAAAGCACAGACAAAAAATTATACTTTGTCTGTGCTCTGATAAGTCCTTTACAGGACTTACTATTATTTGTAAACAAATAATAGTAGTGAGATCTTTCGACTTCGCTCAAGATGACGTGTTAATGGTTTTTCTTTGCTAGTTGCTATGACGTGAAGCTTTTTATTTTCTATATATTTTTTTACTAATAACATAAAACTATCAAACCAAAAATATATTTCTTTTTCATATTTTTACCTAGCTAAAGAGAATAGTATTTTATTGTATTAATAATACTATATTAAATTTTATAAATTTTTTATCAATTTTAACAAAGAGCTGACTACAAAAGTCGGCTCTTTTGTTAAATCAAAGTCTGATAAATTATTCATACTAAATTCTTCCTGTAAATTTTTCTAGTTCTATATTTTTCTTTTTAGGTATTCATCTCTTTCGTCCATAAATCAAAAATCCTTTTTAATTCTTCATCTTTTTCCAACATTTCATCAATAGTTTTATTTACCTTTTTCATTTAACTCTATAAAATTTTTATTTATTTCTTTTGCCTTTTTCTACTTTTTGGATCAAGCTCTCTTTTTGTTTGTCCTACTGTAGTATCATAAGTTACTCCACCTTCCATATAGGCTGCCCTTACTTCTTGTGGTGATAAAAATAAATCAAACAGGGACTTCTAATGTACTATCCCATATTTCTTCTGCTCCTGCAACTGCTTTATCTCTTATATTTTTTTATATTTTCATATGCTGTTGTCGATATTTCCTTTTACTCCTTTTTGATATTATTCTTGCTTGTTCGCTATCTAAAAATATTTCCTCGTTCTTCTGTATAGCCTCCTTGTGCTAAATTTTTCTTTAAAACTTTTTAGATTTTCTAGTTCACTAAACATTTCTTGTTTTATTTTTAGATGTTTTTCTGCTACTTCTCCTTCTTTATTTATAAGTTCTCCATTTTTCATTAAATTTCCAATCGGATAAACTATGAGTATAAAATTTAAATCCATAATTTAAACATATTGCTGTTTTTGTTTCATTTCCCATAATATGTCCTATATAGTCAAAAATCATTTCTATAATTTATAAATTGCTCAGGATGTTCCTCATATATTTTATCTCGTCTCCATATATCATCTTATGTATATCCGGTCCGTTAAATCCTACATTATAAAACCCCCTTTTTAAAGCAACATACATAGCTGTTGATTCGACCTAACGAATGACCTGTTGTAGTTATTATAGAATCTGGATATTCTGCTTTTATTTTATCTGCGAATTCTAATGCTGTATTTGATTGAGCTTTAGATATTTTTAAGTCTAGCGACAAAAGGCGATTGCTCTCACTAGACAGCTTATACTTTGTACTTCCAAGTCCATAGTTTGAATATCTGTTAAAATATCATTCCATTCATCAGTTCCTGCATAAGCAATTACAATATGTTTTGTATCCACTTTTCCATTTTTTATTGGAGCAACTGCCATAGCTTGCATTCCGTTTTCATGGTCTAATACTTCTAAGACTTTGAAATCTTTATTATATGTTTCGAATTTGCTCCTTTTTTCAATGATTTCATCATTTCTGGTTTATCTTTTTACGAACATTATATGCTTGATTTGCATTATTGCTTTATAGTCTAAAATCTGTAATCTTTGTATCACTCATAATTTAATCCTCAACATATTCTATCTTTTTGCCTCTAATTTATTATTATTCTTTTTGGTGGTTTTATTTCTTTTTAAATTCTCCATCTTTGATAGCTGAGCAACTTCAATTTTCGCTGTCTTCATAATTTTCTGAAATATCAGCATAATTTTATTTCCATTTATTAAAAAGGATACAATGCCAATACCCTGTCATATAACTTTTTCTAAAACTTGTAATTTTTTATTTCTTTTAATTTCTTCACCATTTGCTAATTCATAATTATTTACAAAATATAGGGCAATTCTATCTTGCCTTTCTCTAAATTCCTCTTTGTGTTTTCTCTGTTTCCATTTAAGCTAAAAAGCCATAAAAACACCTCCTATTAAAAATTATAACTCAAGCCTATAATATATATCTTTTTCATTTTATACCTTCCTATTTCAAAATAAATCTAAAATACATCTGTAATTATTATATCATAGATAAACTAATCCTCAAAAGCATTTTTATCTTTCTTTGGGATTTAGTACTTTTTAAGTTTATTTACTATTAACGTCAAGCTACTAAACAAAGTATTATTCCTTATACGTCATCTTGAGCGAAGTGTAACGGAGTCGAAAGATCTCATACTGATTGTATAAAATCAAAAGTAAATGTATCGTAGATACATACTAGGTCGAAATATCATACTTTAATTTGAGTAAAAATGAATATAGAAATACTATGTTTAATATGGCTTTATGAGATTTTCTAGTAATTGTATCTAAAGATACAATTACCACGTCAGACCTACTTTTGCTACAAGTAAACAAAGTTAGGGCTAGATTCGCTTCCACTTCACTACGTTCCGTTTCGGTCGAAATGACGTGTTGGAAAATTTTATTTGCTAAGTATTATGACGTGAAACTTTTTGTTTTTCTATAAAATTTTTGAGCTTTTTGCTGCTTGTGTTAAAGCAATCAACCTAAAATGTATTTCTTTTTTTCATATTCTAATCTTCTAAATATTCTATCTTTGCTTCTAATTTAGTATTGTTTTTGGTGGATTTATGTCTCTAAAATTCTCCACCATGATATCTAGCACCACCAATTTCTCTTGTTCTGTCATTTTCAGAAACATTAGCATAATATTTTCCGTTTACTAAAAATCACAATCCCAATATCCAGTCATATGATGTTTTCTAAAACTTAAAACTTTTATTTCTTTTTAATTTCTTCACCATTTTGATAATTCATAATTATTTACAAAATATAGGGCAATTCTTTTCTTGTCTTTCTCTAAAATTCTTCTTTATATTTAGTCCAATCTTTATTTATACGAAATGCCATAAAAACACCAAATATTAAAATTACAATCAACCCAAAAATATATTTCTTTCATTTTATCTCCTTCCTAGCATTAAATTATATTAATATAAAAATAGAAATCTTTTTATACTCCAGTTTTTACTAATCTAACTAAAAAGCTGACCATAATAGTCAGCTCCTAGTTAAATTAATTCTGATAAATTATTCATACTAAACTCGTTTAGCAAGTCTTTTATTCCTGTTTTTATTTCATCTCTTTCAAAAATCATGTTCATTTAAAAATTTTGAATCTTTTCCATTGAGATATGAATAAAAGAGTCCAATTATCAAACTATCTTGTGTTTGTATTTCAACATTTAAAAATAAAGCATCTTCAGCTTCATTTATATTTCCATTGTCGATTTTTAATTTTAAGTCTTTTAAAAATTTCCTTACTTGCTTCTAGTTTTAATAGTTTTTCAGGTGAAGAATTTTTATCGATTTTAAAGACAAATTCTAAAATCATACTTATCCATTCTTCAATTTTTCTCATTATATAATCATTTTTAACATATTATCTCCTAATCAATTACTTCAAGATAGGATATGTAGAAGTATACAGTTGAGCATATTAATCCCAAATTTAAAAACAACTACAATCCGACTTTTTGAATATCTTGAAAAATAAGAGCTATTGCCCTGACTAATTGTGGGAAAAGAATCCTAAAATATCCAATATAATGTGGTAGGGTGAATTCCTTTGTCCTGTTTTTAAAGGTTTTACATATAGTAACTAAAATTATTTCTACTATAGTACCAATTAAAAATAGTATTATTGATAGATTTTCTTTTTCATATTAAAAACTCCATAAACCAATATAAAATACATTATATGTTCAAGATTAAATGTAATCAAGAAAAGAATTATACTTATTATAGAGTAAATCTTTCTTGAATTTCTTGAAAAATATATTGAAAATCAAGCAAAACTAAAGTTATAGGTTGTAAAAGCCAATAAAATTTTTACATTTAAGTTTGAAAAGTGAACAGTAACACCCCAGAATAATGTAATACAAAAATGAAATCAAAGATAGTGAGAAAACTATTTTTGGTAAATTTTTATGTAGTGAAATAACGAGGTTTTCGGAACCCACCCGATGCGAAGCATCGTGGAAAAGTGGAGTTCTTATTTTTGTTTCCATAGCAACCTCCTTTTATTTAGAAAAATCTAAAAGTTTCTTAAATTCCTCTTGTGCTAAAAATAAGCTCGTAGGGTCATTGCAGGATCGAAAGAAGTATGACCTGAGATAGGGAAAATCAATTTTGAATTATTTAGTTTTTCGTACACTAATATTCAACAGGTCTGCAATCTACATCATATCTGCCATGAATAATTATTGCAGGAATATCTTTATCAACATTATTTAAAATGTAATTTTCTTCAAAAACAATGATTTACAAAGTAATGACATTCCATAATTTGCCATTGAAATATCTTCGTCAGTGATTTCTTCGAAATAACTCTCGGTTCAAAACAACAACAGAATTTTTCAAGCACTGAAAGATTTTTCCGTATTTTCTCTTTGTTTCATAATCATTTTGAAGTTAAGTATTTGTAATAACTTTTGAACATAATCTTTTCTTTTCTTCTTCGTTAAAGGAGATTTAAAGATTTCAAAAAGCTTCAGGGAAAGAACATTCCAGCTCCGCCTTGATACAACCATAATATCCTCATCTCTTCCAAGAAAATTCCTCTTAGAATTAAACCTACAACACTTTGTGGATAATTTTCTGCATAGTATAAGGAAAGAGTAGTTCCCAAGAACCACCATAAACAAGCCATTTATCAATCTTTAAATGTTCTCTTATTTTTCCATATCCTTTGCAAGATTTTGTGTATTGTCTTTTAATTCCAAAAATGGTTTACTTTTTACCGCAACCTCTTTGGTCAATTGTTGCTATTCTATAAAAAGATGGATCTAAAAATCTTTTAGATTTGTCTCCACAACCACAACCTGGTCCACCGTGAACAAATACTACAGGAGCTCATTTGGATTTCCTGATTGTTCATAATATACTTCATGAACATCATCAACCTTTAGATGTCCTTTGTCGAATGATTCAAATTCAGGAAAAAGTGTTTTATATTCCATAATAACCTCCAAAAATACTAATATTTAGTCTATACTATAATAAATAAAATCATTTGTCAAATTGTACTTATGTTCAAAATGTAGTAAAATTTTAAAATGAAATATTAGGAGGTAATATGATAGGAATAGTGGCCGCTTGTCTTAACTTTTTGCATTTGACCTCAAGTTATAAAGATAATAAAAGATAAAAATACAATCTCTTTCACTAATTATGTGCATTATGCAAACAACTAGAATTTTTCTTTGGCTTGTTCATGGTTTGATGATAAAAGACTTTTGCACTAATTTTTGCAAATAGCATTTTCGTTTGTGTTAGTTTTAATAATACTTTTTACATAAAATCAAATATAAATAGATTTATATATAAACTTGACTTACGTAATAATACGTGTTACAATATATTACGTAAGGAGGTAAGTCACATGCCACTTACTGGGAAAGAAAATGCTAGCTCCTAAAGAAAAATGGTTGGAAAAGAATTAAGCAAGAGGGCTCGCATCATATTTTAGAAAAAGATGGTGCAATAATTGTAGTGCCAGTTCATGCTAACCAAGATTTAGGAAAAGGTCTTGACAGAGAATCTTAAAAGATACAGGACTAAAGAAATAGTCCTGTATTTGAAAAATTAAGGAGTGATTTATGTTTGTAGTTTATCCATTTGTATTTAAAAAGAAAGTCACAAAGGTTATTTTATTGAGAGTGTAGATATAAAAGAAGCTTATACAGGAATAAATATCGATGATATTTCTTTTGGTATTTCAATAGCAGAAGAAGTATTAGGACTTGTTTTATCTGAATATGTAGAAAGAGGAATTGAGCTACCAAAAAGCCACTCCAATAAAAAAATGTAAAGACAAAGAATGATGAATTTGTTACTTTAATAAAGATAGATTTAGAAAAAAATTTTCTAAAAGATACATCTTTAGTTAAAAAGACTTTATCAATACCTAAATGGGCGAATGATAAAGGAACAAGGTTGGGTATAAATTTTTCAAAAGTTTTAACTGAGAGTATATTAAAAATGTAAATAAATTATTAAAAGGCAATTATCAAGATGATAGTTGCTTTTTATCCAATTAGTAAAAATATTAAAAATAAATGATTTATGAGTTTGTTAAATTACTTTAAATATGATAAAATATAGCTAGGTAAAATTTACTTAATAATTTTTAAGGAGCGAAGATATGGATTTACAAAAATTTAACAGAATCAAAAACGATGAAGAGTTTTTATAGCGGCTTTGGATCAAAGTGGTGAAGTACACCGAAAGCACTTAGATTATATGGTGTAAGTGAAGATGCTTATACAAATGAAGCTGAAATGTTTGATTTAATTCACGAAAATGCGTACAAGAATTGTTACTTCAAAGGCTTTTACTAAAGAACGTATATTAGGGGCGATTTTATTTGAAATGACAATGGAAAGAAAAAGTTAACAGTAAATTCACTCCGGATTATTTATGGAATGAAAAAGGCATTGTTTCATTTTAAAAGTTGACAAGGGCTTAGCTGAAGAAAAGAACGGTGTTCAACTTATGAAAGAAATTCCAAACTTAGCTGAAACTGTAAAAAGGCGTTGAATATGGAGTTTTTCGGAACAAAAAAATGCGTTCAGTAATTAAAAAGCAAATGAAGAAGCTATTAAAGAAGTAGTAGCTCAACAATTTGACTTTGCAAAACAAATTATCGCAGGTGGACTTGTTCCAATTGTTGAACCAGAAGTTGATATAAATTCAACAGAAAAGGAAAAATGCGAAGAAATTTTAAAAGAGAAATATTAAAAAGAACTTGATAAATTAGAAGAAGGACAAGAAGTAATGTTAAAACTTACTTTACCAACTGTTGCTGATTTCTATAAAGAATTAGTTGACCATAAGAGAGTCGTTAGAGTTGTTGCTCTTTCAGGTGGTTACTCAAGAGAAGAATCAAATGAACTTCTTGCTAAAAAACCACGGAGTTATCGCAAAGTTTCTCAAGAGCTTTAACAGAAGGACTTAATGTAAATCAAACTGGGAAGAATTCGACAAAATGTTAGACAGCTCAATTCAAAAGTATATTTGAAGCATCAAGAAAATAATTTTTAAAACAAAGGACTGTGAATCTAAATTCATAGTCTTTTTTGGAATTAATTGAAATATTAGATTATATAATGTAAAATATAAATTAGTAAGGGTTTTGAATTTTATATTATAAAGGAGAGAATTTAAAAATGAGAAAAAATAAATTTTAGATATAATAAAAAAATAGTCCAACTTTGCTACATATTATGGTTATTATAGGAATAGTGATAGGAATTCTTCTTTGTTATGAGTTTCTTATTTATTTAGGATTTGAAGTACAAATGAGCCACAATATTTTAAAGACCATCCTAAGCATGCAGTATATTTGATTTTTGGATTAATTCCGATTTCAATGTTAGTACCTTTTTGGATTGTCTTTAAATTTTGGAGTAGAGAAGATGAAGAAGCAGAGCTTGAGCTATACGATGATTATGCAATTTTAAAGATGAGAAATGAAAAAAATTAAAATCCAAAAGGGAGAATTGGAGATTAAATTTCACAACCACTAGGCAATTTTATATACGACATATATATTAAAAATTACCTGACCAGAAAAATTGTCTTTTGTAGGCTCTTTTAAAAGAAAAAGAAAAATCAAAGCTATCTTTAAACATTGCAATTAAAGAGTTATCAGCTTATGAAAGTATAGGATAATTATAAATAAGAAAGGAGTAATATTATGAAAAATAATGTGCTTAATATTTTTGAAAGATTATAAAAAATGGGAAAAATTAAAAGAAGAAAAATAATTATACTGAATTGAGTTATGAAGAAAAAATATACTTAGATTAGAAAATGATAAAGATTGTAAGTATTATAAAAAAATTGGGTTTGAAGATGCTGAATCATTATTTTGCAGATACAATAATTTCGTTTTGGACAATTTATCAGAGATTACTGGATTTTAGAGATTAACTGAAATCTTATAAAACTGTTAAAAAGTCTAGAAGCTTTAATTAATATAATAGAAAAATAATAATAATAATGATACAGGTAATAAAATAAGAAAATTAAATAATAAACTAGAACAATTTGCTAAATTAGTATATACTAAAGGAAATTTTTATGATATTACCAAATCGAAAAATGAATTGTCAAAGATATCGTATTACAAAAGACAGAATTGATATGACATTATACAGAATGCTTTGAAAATGGGGAATTGAGTAATTTTTTTAAAACTAATTTGAATTTAGAAGAGTGGATTAAAAAGAAAAAAATTGGATTTATTATTTTTAGAAGATAAAATATGTAAAGAGAATATTAATTGGTTTATAAAAAAATAAGAATGAACCTAAACTTTTTGCAGAAATGTGTAGTGATGAAATCTTTGAATACATAGAAAATGCAATTAAATTTATAGAAGAAAGAAATAAATGTTATTTATCACAAAAACCTTGTGAGTAAATTATATATTTTAATTTAAACAGTAGAAATTAAAAAGCTACTGTTTTTTTATTGTGATTTGCTTTTTAATTTCAATGTAGTATAATAAGTATGAATAAACATACTTATTATACGGAGGAAAGATATGAAAAGTAAAAAGATGGGAAACTTCATGCTTGGACTGCAAAGGTAGGAACTAAAGGACAAATTGTTATTCCGAAAGAGGCAAGAGAAATTTTTCCATAGAAACTGGAGATAATTTGCTAATTCTTGGAGATGAAAGAAGAGGATTGGCAATTATGAATGGAGATGTTGCATCAAAAATTTTTGATGAATATTCAAGTGATTTAATGAGGAAGATTAAAATATTGAAATTTATAGTGATAATATTTTTAGTTGTAGTTGTTTTTATTGTAATTTATGCAATTTATAATCTAAATTATGACTATTCAGGTGAAAAGTTCAGGAAAAACAAGGCTTCAAGTTTAGGCTTAGAAGAAAAACAATTTAATTTAAAAATGGAAATGTAATAAATTATGTTGAAGGTCCAAAGAATGGTCCGGCTATTCTATTATTGCATGGACAAATGGTAGATTGGAAGGATTATCGTACTATATTTCCTGAATTAGTAAAAATATCATGTCTTTACATTTGATTATTATGGACATGGAAAATCAAGTAAAAATCCTGATTTATACAATATTGAAAGCATAGGTTCCGATATTGCATCATTTATTCAAGAAAAATTGGAGAAAAACAATTATTTCAGGACATTCATCAGGTGCACTTATTACTGCTTATATAGGTGCTAAATTCTCAAAAATGTAAAAAGCGATTATTTTTAGAAGACGGGCCATTTTTGCAACAGAAAAAGGACGTGCCGAAAAATACATTTTCTTATAAAACTTTTGAAAAATATTCACAATTATTTAACTGAAAAACCTAATACTACTTATTTTGAACATTATCTAAAGAATGATCCGATGCGAAAACTATTTAATGAGGGTGAAAAGATAATTGGGACAAAAATTGTGGCTAAACCTGCAATGAAAAAGATTTCAAAAGGATAAGACTAAAATACCGGTTATTTGGTATTATCCACCAAAGTTAGGAGTAAATACTTTACTTCAATTAACAGCTAATTTACAAGATAAAAACAGTGATTATGACTTAAGATTCGGAGATGCATTCTATGATTTCAGTTTCTTTAAGGGAATAAAACAAGAGGAATTGTTAAAAGAAATTACTGTTCCAACTTGTATATTACATGTAAAACCACCAAAAATACAGCACCTTCATATTATAATGAAGAGGGCTTTGATTTCTGCAATGGATGAAAAAGATGCAAAGCGTGTTAAAGAATTGATTAAAGGTAGTACTTTTAATTGAGGGATTCTGATTCTATGCACGACATTCACGAGGGATCAGCAAAAAGCATATTTGAAAAAAAGTAGAAGAATTTTTAGATGATATAGAAAAGTAAAATTGGTAGATTAGAATTCATTGGAGGAATATATGATAGGCATTTATCTAAGTGGAACTGGAAACACTAAACACTGTGTTGAAAAACTTGTATATTTGATAGATGATAAATCAAAATGTCTTCCTTTGGAAAATCCACAGATTATAGATTTATTAAAGAAAGAGGATGTAATTAGGCTATCCAACTCAATTTTCTAATGCGCCTTTTTATGGTACGAGATTTTTATTATGAAAAAAATTGTTCGCTTTGGGAAGGAAAAATGTTTTTTGTATAAATACAATGGGACTTTTCAGCGGGGACGGAACGGGATGTACTGCAAGAATTTTTAAAAAATATGGAGCAGAAATTCTGGGAGGCATACAGATAAAAATGCCTGACTCCGTTTGTGACAGTAAGCTTTTGAAAAATCTATTGAAGAAAATAGGCAAATAGTAAAAATGCGGATAAGCGATTAGAAGAAGTTGCAGAACAGATTAAAAAGGGAAAATATCCAAGAGAAGGACTATCTTTCATAGCACATTTGAAGGGACTTTTTGGGCAAAAGATTATGGTTTTTATCGAAAAACTATGGGATATACTGATAAATTAAAAATAAACGATGATTGTAATGGTTGTGGTTTATGTAGTAGGGTTTGTCCGATGAAAAATATCCGCATAAAAAGATAAAAAGGCAGTTCCTGAAAAACAAATGCACAATGTGTTATAGATGTATAAGTCTATGTCCACAAAAGGCAATTACTTTGCTTGGAGATAAGGTAATTGAACAGTCTAGGTTTGAAAAAATATATATAATAATGTGATGATGAATATAATAGATAAAATAAGTTGAGATTGTAGGATAAATTTATGAAGATATTGGAAATTAGAAAAAAATAAAAACAGTATATGGAACTTCTACTTCTTGCTGATGAACAAGAAGATATGATTGATAAATATATTGATAGAGGAATAATGTTTATTTTAGATGATAATGGTGTTAAATCTGAATGTGTGATTACTGATGAGGGAAATGGAGTTCTTGAAATAAAAAAACATTGCTACAAACCCTAATTTTCAAAAGAATGGGTTATGGAAAAATTCTGATTGATTTTGTTGTTACTAAATATAAAAATCAATTTTCTACATTACAAGTTGGTACGGGAGATAGTCCTAAAACTATTGATTTTTTTATTTGAAATGTGGATTTTCTCGCTCGCATATTGTCAAAAATACGGATAATTATAATCACCCAATATATGAAGATGGTATCCAATTGGTTGATATGATTTATTTGCGTAGAGATTTATAAATTTGATTTTGTTTAAGCTAAAAATACAGCAGTTTAACAGTAAGTCAATATGATTTACTGTTTTTGTGGAGTTGAAATATCAGTAGATATAAGGTAAAAATATAGAATATTAAGGAAAATAGAATTTAAGGAGGTAGTTATGTGGTTAATAATCGCAATTGTAGGAGTTATTGTTGCAATAATAGGTCGTATTAAGGAATATAAATATGAAAATTTCATAGGTTTTTAAAAGGTTAAGTTTATTACTAGCGTAGTATGCTCTATAAATTTTATTCATGCTGCCATAATTTATAAATTTTATTTTACCAACGGAAATTGGAGTATGTTTTTAGAGTTTATGCAAAGTAATGCTAAGAATGTATTGATTTGTATAGTTATATCTATTTTTATAAATTTTGTTCCGATTTCTATTTTTTTAGAAAAATAGTCAAAAATATAATAAAATAAATTTGAATTTATAGAGATCTCTTTGTATAAATTTTGAGAATCCTCTTTTTATAATATAATCTAAAGTAGGAAAGTAATATAATATAATAGGTAAAAAAATCATAAAATATTTGGATGATTAGAAAAAATAGCATGAAAATAATAATATAATATTAATATGTAGTTGACATTTTTGGATAATTATGTTATTTTGTTAAGTAGGTTAACAAAAGGAGATGATAAAAATGAATTATGAAAAATTTTTTTATATGATTTTCAAAATTTCATAAGGTTATATAATAGTTTAGAATACAAACAACATAAAATTTTTGACTTAAATTTATCAGAAGTACATTTATTAAAAATGGCTGAACATAATCCTAATTATACACTTGTTGAATATGCTGAAAAATTAAATATAAGCCGAAGTGCAATTTCGCAAGTAGTTAATATATTGGAGAATGTGTCAAAAATAAGATTAATAAGAAAAGTATTGTGCTTGAGCTAACCACAAAGGACAAATAGTATGTGCTAAACACGATGAAGAGCATAAAAATTGAAAAAATTTGAAGATAATTTTTAGTAAATATGATGATTATTTTTGAACAATTAAGTGAGTTAATGTCTGATATTGTAATTGTTTGGGAGGATATGATGAGCTGTAAAATAATAATCGAAGATAGTAATAAAATTATGGATTCAAAGATTAATATATGTATTCAAGGACTAAAAAGATTTGAAGAAGTTAAAATTATTTTAGAAACAAGCTGTTTTTTTACAATATCAATGCTCCTATGAGTTGGTCAGAAAATACGCTTTGGAGGGCTGAGCTGTTTTTCTCAGTGATTCAAATGGTACTGTATCTCTTAAAAATTCACCGTCTAAAGGTGGAGATTATATAGTTTTAGAAATATGGGGTTATTTTGAATCTCTCAAAGTCGTATCAATTACTAATAAAAAAACGTATTAGAGACTTAAAAAATTACCTTTAAATGATGTTGTTACTTATCAAATTTCAATTATGTCGGATGAAAAATTACTATAAAAACAACCTTTAATAGATTTTTATAAAGATTTTAATATAGATTATTATGATATAATCAGAAAAATTGGCAAGGAAGATTGTTTTATGAAAATGATAATAATAAAAAGCCGGCTATTATAGTATTATCAGGTAGTGATGGAGGAATTGAAAAAGCACAAAACATTGCGATGTTATTAGCTAATCATGGCTTTACAACATTAGCTATAAGTTATTTTTGGGATGAATAACCAAAATTCAAATTTAGATAGAATACCACTTGAAAATATTGATGAGGCATTAAAGTATCTACAAAAGCTATCTTTTGTTGATTCTTCCAAAATTGGAATTTATGGTAGGTCAAAGGGTGCTGAGTATGGATTAATGTTTCTATCTAAATACAATGCTATTAGATGTGCAGTTTTAAATTCTCCAAGTGATAGGGTTTTTATGAAGGATTAAAGGAAAAGAAATTCTAAGCATTCTTCTTGGACATATGGTAGGTGAAGAACAGAATATAAACCATTTAAGATAAAGGATTTTATTATGAATATGTTAATATCAAGTACTGATAATTCTGGAGTTATAGATATAAAAAAACATCACTTGCCCTCTTCTATTAATTACATCTACAAAAGATGAAATATGGGATTCTTATAGAGCTTCAATCAACATTATGAAAAATATAAGATCTAGCGAAAAAGAATCTTGTATTAATTACAGCGTTAGGACATATGAATACAATTCCATATCTTCCAAATTCCGTTATAAAAAAGAATAAAACAGATGATATATATTATGAAACTGTTATATCATGGGAAAAATACAATATCTTGGTTTGTTAAATATTTAAAAAGAAAAAGTATAGTTTTAATATAAAAATTGATGTTATAAAATATATATGATATAATTGACATAATTTTACTAGTAAAAAGGAGAAAACTGCATCATGGTTGTTAAAGTTCTTAATTTTATGAAAAATAAATTTAAATTTATGGAGGTAGAATATGAAATATATATGGAATAATTGGTTAAAAACAGGCTACTTTTCTTTACTCGGTAGCTATATACCATTGCGACTATTTTTAATAGTGCTTTATCTTTTGAATGGAAAAGTATGGAAGACCCAAATGGAAATTGCATGAAATTGATAGAGCGATTATTGTATTTATAATAGTTCTTGCATATATATTGATTAAAAATTTGAAACTTAAAAATTATTACTAAAGGCTATCATAACTCATATTCCAACTCTTTTATTAGTGTTTGACATATTTGGTTAACTGGACTTAGAGAGCCTTTGGAAAATCTGCTTATAGAGATATCTTTATAAATTACACAATAGGATATCTTGGGGCTTGCTAATTGGTTAGGGAAAAACTTTTTCAAGCCAAGAATACAGAAAATAAATAAAATTCATTTAAAAGGGGGATATAATATTGGCTAGTTGGAGTGGTATAAGGAAAAACTTGAAAAAGAATATCTTGCTGAAAGCCTACAAGGGCATATATTCAATATTTTGCCACAACTTATAGCAAAAGTCCGGACCATGAGGGACGAGCAGCAATAAGATATGACGGAAAAGAAGTCATCAAAGGTTGCTTTTTGGAACAACTGGTTTAAAGCCGATTTATTTCCTAGAGATGAAAAATACGAAAAAGAATAAAAGTAAAAATGCATTTGTGGACGATACAGCCTTAAAATTGGGAGTATTTGACCAACGTTGTTTTTACAATGCCTTTGCAGAATTTGACAATCAAAGTATAGAAATGAGCCTAAAAAGTGAAAAATTTACTCGTAAGAATTTTTGCAGTTTTAGATAGACGAGTTGGAAAAAGAAAGTTAATCTCAAAATGAAAGAAACAATAGAAAAATGAACCTGATACATTTCAGGAATTCTATGCAATTGTATGAATGCTGAAGGACTGGTTTAAGTTTATAAAAATAAATATATTATAAAGTGAGGGATAGAAATGAAAAATTACAATCTTAATAAAAATGATATTGAAAAGTATAAAGATAAACTAGAAAAATATTACAACAATCAAAAAGCTTAAAGATGCATATATTACCATCAGAAATAAGATAATAGTTTGGCCTAAACATATTAAAAAGTATTAATCAAAGGAGATATCAAGTTTATAGAGATAGGATAGATTTTACTATATTTGATATAAAGATGTTTTATGAAAAATAAGAATCAAATTTGGTGGTTGGAAAAATCAAAAAGTGAAAGATATTTAAAATAAGTTAGGCAACTTTTAAAAATTTATTGAGGAATATGAACTTCAAAAATTTTGTTAATAAAAATTATGAAGTTTTATAATCTTGCTTCTAATTCTAATAAAGTTATAAAAAAATTATCAAGATTATGAATTCTCAGAAGAAATAAATAAATAGTATCTAATTAATTTAGTTGAAAAACTTGAAAAATAATCATTACAAATATATTTAAGTCGATAGAAATATCGTCTTTTTCTGTGACAAAATATGAGATTCTCAGCTCCATTCGTTTCACTCATTTCGGTCGAGATGACGTGTTAGGAGCATTTGTTTTGCTTAATATCGTCACGTGAATTATTTTTATTTTTTTATGCAATTTTTAAATTCATTTTTAATAATATTTGAATTTTATTTACTATTAACGTTAAGCCCTTTAATCGGAGATTTTTCCTTACACATCATCTCGACCAATGCGAGAGATCTCATACTTTGTTTAGCAAAGTGAATGTATCGAAGATACATAAAATATGTAAACTCATAAGCCCATAGCATATCAATACAAATTGAATCGAATATATCATATGATATAATCATAATACGGGATTTGCAATAAAAATCTTGATATAATCTTAATATAGGGAAAGGTTCAAAAATGGTTTTAAACTTCCAAAATTAAAATTTGGGAACAATAGTAACTAATCCAGAATTTTTATACAAAATAGAGGTGATATAATGAATAATGCAGTTATATACATACATGGGAAAGGGAAATTCTGTTGAAGCCGAACATTATAAAAATTTTTAATGATAAATATAAAATTATTGGCTTTGATTACAAATCTGAATTTCCTTGGGATGCTAAGATAGAATTTTCAAAGTTTTTGATTCCATAGTCTCTGAATATGATGATATTTATCTAATAGCAAATAGTTTGGGAGCTTATTATTCTATGCTTGTATTATCGGATAAGAAAAATTAAAAAGCTATGTTTATTTCACCAGTTGTAGATATGGAAAAATAATTTTAAATATGATGTCTATGTCGAATGTTTCAGAGGAAGAATTATATAAAGAAAAGAAATTGCAACAACTTTTTGGCGAGAATTTTTGTCTTGGGATTATCTTACTTATGTTAGAATAATCCGATAGTTTGAATATACCAACAGATATTCTCTATGCAGAAAATGACTTTCTAACTTCTTTTGGAAACAATGACGAATTTTTACGAATAAAAACTAATTCTAGTCTTACTATTATGAAAAATGGGGAGCATTATTTATACTGAAGAACAATGAATTTTTGGATAATTGGTTTAGTGAATTTATATAGTATTAGCTAAGTTTGGTCGAATTTGAGAGGATTAAGTCAGAAGTTGTGTATAATAAATTTACAAAATGCTACCAAGATATTAATTATTAGGTTTTTGTTTTAAAATAATATAAAGTAAAATGCTGAATATATTGAATAGAATATGTTATTATGATATGGTTTAACAAAATTTAAACAAAATTAATGTTATGTTAATACGAAATTATAAATTTAAAGATGTGAATGTTTTGAAAATGAAGAGAGATAGAATTTTAGAAAAACCAAGAAACTCTTAAATGGAAAAATCTAAAATTGGACGAGAAGACTATTTATCAGAAGTAGATAAGTAGTCTTTTTGTGTGAACAAAAGTTATTATTTATTTGTTTATTATGATTTTTGTAATATTAAGGTATTGACAATTAGTTAGTTAGTTAATCTATTATTACCGATAGTTATGTCGGTAAGGGAGGGGCAAAATGACTAGAGAACGACTAACATCAAGAGAAAGAAAATTGAAAAATACAAAATATTGCATTAGATGTTTTTACAAGAAAAGGATATAAAAACACAAGTATGTGATGATTTAGTACAAGCTGCTGGACTGTCACAGGAGGTTTGTACCACTATTATAAAAAGTACAACTGAAATTCTATACGATTTGATGTTAAGAGGTTGTAAATATCGAGAAGACATTATTGAAAAGATATGTGAAATTTCTAAGCCTTTTAGTGTAGAGTTATTAGCTGAAATTACTGTTGATAGGGCACTTTCTACTAATATATTTATTCCAATATATGTTATGTTTTTGCAGTCAATGAAGGAAGATGAAGACTACAGGAACTTTATAAAAATACAGGACAGTTATATCAAAAATTTTAAACGAATGCTGGATGAATATGACTATGGAGAAATTTGTGAAGAATCTTGAAATTACTCAATGATTTACTTAATACTATTATCTTGAGTTGTGAGACATTGGGGAATTAGGAACATTTAGTTTCACAACGTCAAGTTCTTGAGAAAAATGATAATTGATGTTTTAATGATAAACAGAGAAGGGTGTAATTAGATGAATAAAGATAGTAAAGAGCTCTTAACACTAAACCGTTGCTAAATATTAATTAAACTTTCATTGCCGGCAATATTAGGGATGATTGTTATCGACTTATATCCGCTAATGGATGGGATTTTTGCCGGCCAGATACTTGAGAGAAAGCTATGACCGCTGTAGGGAATTAAGCTACTCCGTTCACATATATCAATACGGGTATCGCAACTTTAATTGGGGTAGGTTCAGCGTCACTATTATCCAGAGCCATTGGAGAAGGAAATCAAAAATAATAGATAAAGTTATGGGAAAATCTTTGTTTTTGGATTCTAACATTGTCAACAATTGTTACTGTTTTTAGGGATCTTATTTTGCCAACAATTACTTAGTGTATTTGGTAAAAGGAGAACTTTTAAAATCTTTCTACTCGTTATTTACGAATTATTTTTATAGGGTCTATTTTTGTAAATTTCGCGCAGGCAGCAAATATGGTTATGCGTGGTGAGGGGTTGATGAAACGAGCAATGCTTATTATGGGAATTGGTGCAGGTATAAATATATTGTTGGATCCGATTCTATGATACTATTTAGAGAGCGTGGTATTGAAGGTGTTGCTGTCGCTACGATAACAGCACTAATTTGTTCAGGCAATTTTACCTTTGGTATTTTAAGAAAAAATAAAGTTGTAAAAATTGGGATAATTAGAAAAAGAAGGGATATAACCGTAGATATGTTTTCCGTAGGTGTTTCTGCTATGCTTATGCAGGGTGTTAACTATTATTCAGCAGAGTTTTCTTTATAGTCAAGCTTTTTCGTTATGGTGGAGAAACATCCGCAGCTATTATGGGGGCTATCTTAAGAATACAGGCTTTTTCATTCATTCCATCTTTGGGGAATGAGTCAAGGATTACAACCTGCTATTGGTACAATTTTGGAGCAGAGCAGTATGACAGGGTCAAAAATATTCAATGTTTTTCACTATCAGTTCTATTATATTAGCTGCTTGTTTTGGATACCTTCAGAAATTTTTGCTAAACCAATTCTTGGATTATTTGGATTATCCGATGAAACACTATTTTTAGCTATTCCGAATTTTCCGCATAATGTACAGTATTTTCATTGCTTATGGGGTAATGATTATGACTATAACATTTTTCAAGCGATTGGAGATGGTAAAACAGCCGGTATTTTAGTTATGTTAAGACAGATAATTTTGTTTATTCCAGCTGTAATTTTTATTACCTCGTATGATTGGAGCACAGAGCCTTTGGTACGTTTTGCCAATAATTGATGGAGTCGTTGTGTTACTGGGAATTCAGAGATATTTTATGGCAGTAAAAATGGAGAAAAATAGATTATATAGAAAAACGGTAAATTGTGAATGATTTACTGTTTTTATTGTGAAACAACAGGTTCTAGGAACTCACCCTGATGCGAAGCATCGTGGAAGGGTAGGGTTCTTATTGATGAAAAATAAAAGATAATATATTATGTAATTGAAAATTAGTCGAAAAATTGAAAAAGCCCAAGATAAAAACTAATTCGAGTATTACTATTATGAAGAATGAGAGCATTATTTTTCATACCGAAGAACAAATGAATTTCTTGGATAATTGGTTTAAGAAATTTATAAAAAGTGAGTAAAATAATTTCACTAAAATAGTTGTTATAAATAGTATAATTAAAATTTTTTAAATCTATTAAAAAGAGATTTTAATTTTATCATATTTTACAATAATATGATTTAGTTTAAAAATAATAGATTATATTATAAAGAAGGAAAATTTTATGAATCAAAAACACTTAAAAATTTTAGGATGGATTGCAAACTTGTACTGCAATGTTAATGTATATATCCTATTTTCCACAAATTATTAATAACTTACACGGAAATAAAAGTGGTTTTTACAACCTATGGTTGCTGCAATTAACTGTACTTTGTGGGTTAGCTACGGATTTTTCCAAAAAGAAAAAAAGATTTAGTGATTATTGTTGCAAATATACCGGGTGTAATTTTTGGAACAATAGCTGCTTTAACAGCTTTTATAAAAAAATTTAGGGGAACAATGAATCCATTTCTTTTTAGTAGCTATAAAATTGCTAATTGGGATTTTTAGCTTTTAATAACTATAATAAATATTTCAGGAAAAAGGAAACTTAGCACTCGAATTCAGCAAGTGATCAAGTTCAAAATTATGTACTTGGGGGAATAATTGGTGGTGTAATTTATAATAATAGTATTAAGATACTTGACTTCATCGGTATTTTATGCATTTGGTGTGCTCTTGTGTTAGGATTAAAATGGCTTAAAACAACATGTTGTAAAAAGTAAAACAAGTTATAGATGGAAAAGCATTGATAATTATTGATGAAGGTAAGATTAATATAGAAAATTGTAGAAAAAGTAGGTTTATCTGCTCATGATGTATCTTTTAAACTTAGAACGAATAATGTTTATTCAATAAAAAGATGTAAAAAGAGCTATTGTTGAACAAAATGGTCAACTTATAATTATTCATTATGGAGAAGAAAATCCAAAAGTTCCCTATTGATAACAGACGGACATTTACAAACTGATATTTTAGAAGTAATAGGAAAAAGATGAAGATTGGTTGATTGAAGAAATTAAAAAAACAAGGATTAGAAAAATATAGTGATGTATTTTTAGGGAGAATATGTAGATGGTAAAGTTAATTCTAGCTCCTTATAATTAATAGCTACAAAAGTAAAATAGATAGCGATAATGCAGATAGCTGATAATGCTATCTTTTTTGTGTAAAAATATTCCTTTATATACAATATTTTAAAATTTTTCCAAAAATCGACTATTAGTCGAAAAATACTTGACAAGGTATTTAAAAAGTTGTTATATAATAAAAACCGACTAGTAGTCGAATAAGGAGGTTGTTATGAAAAAGGTGAAAAGACGAAACACGAGTTGTTAAAAATAGCATATAGAATGCTTTCTTTTCAAAGGGTTACGAAAATACAAGTATAGATGGAAATTATAGAGGAAGCTAAAATAGAGAAGGGAAACATACTACTATCATTTTAAAAGTAAAGAACAAATGCTTGAAGAAGTAATACAAATGATGATTGATGAGTATGAGATGAGAGCGAATGAAATATTAAATTCAGATTTAGATTTACCTGAAAAATGATTGGGATAATAACATCTTTTTAGGCCTAATAACGATGAATTTCAAATCGTTGGAGACTCTTAACTGTCAAGACAATTTAATTATGCATAACAAGATTAATCGTCAAGTTATTGAAAGAGTTGTTCCGATGTTATCTAAGATTGTTGAAGAAGGAGTTCAATTAGGATACTAAAATGTGAGAATATTCCACAAAAGAATTAGGAATAATAATGATTTTGAGTAGTGAACTGTTTGATGATATGGAATATTCTAATACAGATGTCGATGTATTTATTGATATAGTAGAAAAATACTGTGCACAACCTGGATTTTTGATATTCTTTAATAAATTAATACAAAACAGGAGGATATTTAATTATGGATAAATATGTATATAAACCAAAAAGATTTTTCTTTATAGTTTTTGTGCTTCAACTTGGGGTTGTTGGCTTTTTGCAATTCTTTTGAATAACAGCAACTACTATTTCCACTTTTATTTTTGGGACTAATTAGCACTGCTTTTAACAGCGATTATAACTGTTTTTACGTCAAAAATGAGATAAAAAGATTTTAAAAAGAAAGATTATAGGATTTTTATAGAATAAAAGCTACTTTATATTTTACTTCCAGTAATTGTTTTTGGAATAGCTGTTTGTCTCATCAATTGAACTACTGTATTATTTGAGGCTCTCAAAAGCAGTTTGGTTTTAATGATGATTTTTCGTTTTCAATCGCTGGAACATCAGCACTTTACTATCTTTTAGCTTCAGTAATAGAAGAAATTGGATGGAGAGGATATGGTCAGATGCTTAGAGCAAAATATAACTGGTTTAAAGCTCACTTATATTTGGATTCATTTGGTCATCTGGCATATTCTCTATTTTTGGCAGAAGGAACGTATCATTATGGACTTAAGGAAATGGAATTCTTTATGTAATGAACTTTTCTTATTAGGCGCAATACCTATGACTTTTACACAAACATGGGTTTATGTTAAAAATAATAGAAGTATAGTTTTAGTGACAATTATTTTTCATATGTTTCTGAACTTTATGCAAGAAAAATAGCAATGACGCCTGAAACAAAATGTATAGAAACTATTTTTATTACAATTGCTGCTGTAATTGTTGTTTTGACTAACAAAATGTTTTTGAAACAGAACATGTTGGTAAACTTCTTTTGAAATTCAAAATGATTAAAAGGGACAAATAGAAAAATAGGATATAATTTCAAAAATTTTTATTGTTATGGTCTGGGGAACTGATTTCTCAAGTCGGTGGAGGACTTACAAGCTTCGGACTTGGAGTATATATTTTTCAAAAACAGGGCGAGCATCTGATATGGTTTTCATAATTAATTGCTTTTTGACAACTATTATATTAAGTGTTCCTGCTGGAGTGCTGGCAGATAAATACGATAGAAGACTTTTAATGGTAATTGAGACGGATGCTCAGGAATGGGAATAGTTTATATTCTATGGTGTTTGATGAATGGAGGGGCTACACTTTTCGCAGATTTGTATAGGGTTTTTATAAGTTCCGTTTTTCATCACTGTTTGAACTGTCTTTTAGAGCCACAATCAATGACTTATTAACAAAAGATGAATTTTCCAAAGCAAGTGGATTGATTTCTTTGGCAGGAAGTTCTAAATACTTACTTTTCTCCAATAATTGCAGGGTTGTTCTTAACTATAAGTGATGTGAAATTGCTTTTTAATAATAGATATATGTACTTTTATTTTAACAGTCATATGTACATTAATCATAAGAAAAAGTATCAAAAGCAAAAATAATATTAACTACAGACCACTTTTTAAGCGGATTAAAAAGACGGTTGGGAAGTGATTTATGGCAATAGAGGAGTATTTTTCTCGTAATACTTGCATAGTGTTATAACAATGTTTATGGAGTTTTTCACGATTAGCTGTTCCAATGTTTTTTGTCTATCTACAGACTCAAAACTTTAGGAGTTGTGGAAACAATATGTGCAAGTGGTATGCTTGTATCAGGAATATTTTTAGGAATTCGAGGAATAAAAACTTTGTAAAAGTATTAAGTATATCCTCTTACATTTTCAGGAATCTTTATAATAGCATTTGGAATCTTTGAAAATGTTCTAATAATGTGTATATTCGGATTTTTCTTCTTTGACTTTTACCCTATACTAAATTGTCTCAGACTATCTCTCAAGAACTAACATTCCCGATGAATATCAGGGAAGAGCATGGGGACTTATTGGATTTCTCACAACTAGGCTATGTTGTTGCATATTCCATCTCAGGAAAAATAGCCGATTACTTAGAGTAATAACTGGAGGAGTAGGTAGAGGTTCAGCATATTAATGATAATATCAGGCATATGCCTTGTGGTAATTTCACTTTGTATTCCAAAGATAAAAAGAATAATGAATTAGAAAAATAATATTTAGAAGGATAGTAAAATGCTATCTTTTTGTTAACAAAAAGGGAATAATAAATTTTAACCGTATGCAATTCGACACGTATAGAAAAATATAAGATATATGATAGAATTATGATATAAAAGTATGTATTGTATAGTATTCAATTGAGGAATTTGAAATGTGAATAAGTTTATATTATTGGAGGAATAGATATGATTTTTATTAGTCATACAACAGCAGATAAATCAATTGTAGAGCCAATTGCAATGAGAGCTAGCAAAAAGTATTTGGGAAAGAAAATGTCTTTTATGACAGTTGGTCAATTCAACCAGGTGAGGAATAATTGACCGTATGAATGATGGTCTTGAAAAATGTGAATTTTTTCTTCTTTGTTTCAAAAATAGTCTTAAAAAGTAAAAATGGTATCTATGGAATGGGAAAATGCATTTAAAAAAGGCAAAAAGAAGATATTAAATTTATTCAGTAAAATTAGATGAATGTATGATGCCTAAAATCTCTTTTACAAACATTATATATAGATATATTTAATAATGGATTCTGAAGTAGGACTACGTCAGATGATTGATGTTGTTAATGGGCAAAAGTACATTTCATAAAGAAAGTCAAGTTTTAATAATATTACAGGAAGTTTAAATATAATTCTGAATCAGAATGTATTGTGGAATTTAAAGCAAATTACTATTTAGAACCAATTTCTAATTATGCAATTATTCTTGATAACAAGATTGATGATATTCAAAATGAATGTTTAACAGATGGATCTGTATAATTGGCAATGAAGAAAATTTTTAAATTTCTAATGAAGAATTTATAATATTTTGTTTTGAAAGTGTAAGTCGTGGAACAACACCAAAATTCCATATAGAGTAAAATTATCAACAAAATCCAATGCACCTCTTCGTATAATTGGGCTAATGAGAGCTACTAATGAAGACCATTATACCGAAGTTCCATACTCTTATGAATTAGAATAAAAATTTAGTTTAATATATAATTCAAGAATTTTGAAAGAACAAATGTAATTGGGAAAAACTAAATGAGAAAATATAATACTATTTAATAATTTGAAATATATTATCATATAAATACTAGACTTTTAAACCCCTCGAATTGAGGGGTTTAGCCAAACCTACTCGTGATTTACGAGCAGGTTTTTATATATCTATTTACTTATTACGAATACTACTGACGGGGGAGTTTTCTTCAATGAATTCTGTCTTTTTGAAGTTTCCGTAGATTTCATATTTTAGTCCGAGTCTGTTTTACAAAATGAAATTAGGTCATCAACTAGTAGTGGAACCAGAGTTGTGTGCTCAAATTTTTCATTTTCTGTAGTGAGCACCGTGTTGAAACGGATTTGCTATTTTTCTCTGTAATAGTTTCTTGTAAATTTTACTTTTGTTCCAAGAGTTGTAAAGCTCCTAGAATAGGTCGTAAGAATGAAAGGTTTGAAGTTTTACCCAGCTTAATCACTAATTTTCCATTTTCTTTTAGTAAGTCCATAGTTTTTAAAATGAAGCTACATATTTGATTTATGTCTTCCAAATGTGCAATTGTTGTTCCAATGCAACAGCAGACGTCGAATTTTTCTTCTTCAAAGTCTCAATTCTAACATATCATATACTTTGAGTCCTCTTGCTTCTTCTACACGCCATGCTTTCTCTCAAGTCGATGCCAAGTTACATTTTCCCTGTCCAAGCCTGCAACGAGTCCTGCTGCACAGCCTATGCGTCGGGAAATAGTCTTTTCTGCAGGATATATTATTTAAGAAATTTGAAGTTGTGCTTCATCGCTGGGAAAAGATCTTCATAGTGATTTACATATCTTTATAAAATTTATTCATATAGACTCATCCATTCATATAGTGTCATAGATGATTATACCCAAAAACTTTCATTATTTAAAATCGAAAATACCTCACTTGTTTATGATATAATC